>Ga0187805_10000022_pt1 | contig 58065 bp, 52 predicted proteins | sample NC_wetland_sal_i_6_FD_132965 | JGI IMG/M metagenome (GOLD analysis project Ga0187805, IMG submission 132965) | Wetland sediment microbial communities from Neuse River Estuary, North Carolina, USA - Control_5 | ecosystem: Environmental > Aquatic > Freshwater > Wetlands > Sediment | place: USA...
AGGCACGCTAACGTGGACTGTGGCGCCTTTTTGGGGTTGCGAATCGATCGAAAAAGTTCCCTTCACCAGTTTTACTCGCTGCTCCATTCTGGTTAGACCCAAGCCTCGGCCTTTCCTTGCCTCATTGTGCTATCAGTCTCAGGTATAACCACGTCTAAGTGCCAGATAACAAAGGTAATGGCGGAGAGAGAGGGATTCGAACCCCCGATACGGTTTCCCGTATTCCAGTTTTCAAGACTGGCGCCTTCAACCACTCGGCCATCTCTCCGGACTAATACAGTTCTTGAATCGTCATGGCCCATTCTGCACCATTTTGGCCATAGAACTACTACCGTTTTACTACAGCCTTCGAATTCATCAGGCCCCCGAGAAGACAACATCCTTGTTTTCAATTGACTATGCGCCGTTAGATGACTCGTGCGCCGGTTTTCAAGACCGGAGCCATCAACCACTCGGCCACCTCTCCGGGGATTTGGATAAACTTTTCACTTCTGTTGCGGTCGATTCTGCTGCGCTCGGTTCCCCAGCACTCGATTCTGGTTAGTTTACATCAGCGCGGGGCATGTCATGGCTCGAGCAGGCCAAAGGCGCGGGAGTGGAACTCCATTACTTCTCCGAAGTGGGTTAAGAAATAGGTGATGCTGTGGTCGCCGGGGTAGGAGTGGTATTCGTGCTTCACGTGCTCGGCAGTGAGTTCTTCGTCGAGTTTAGCGGCTCCCTTTTCGAATCCGTAATTGTCTTCCTGGCCGCAGTTGAAGTAGATGGCCATGGAGCGCAGGCGCGGCGCGTTTTGGCGGGCTAACACAAAGGGATTGTTTTTTGTCCAGTGCTGCGCGTCGATGGGCTTGCCGAAAACCGGGCCTAGGACCGTGAGGATGGGGGCTCCGGTGGCGGCGGTCGCGTTGAGTTGCTGCGGCGATTCGGTGATCAGGGCCGCGCTCTGCGCGCTGACGGCAGAAAATAAATCGGGGCGGGCGAAGGCGAAGCGCAGCGCGCCGTATCCTCCCATGGAAATGCCGCTGATGGCGCGGCCCCCGCGTCCGGGTCGAATGCGGTAGCGGGCCTCGATGTAGGGCATAAATTCCTGCAGGAAGAAATCGCTGTAGCGCACCGAGCCGTCGGCGGAGTTGACGTAGAAGCTACGGCGGCCTTCGGGAGCGACGATGAGGAAGCTGCCGATTTTATGCTGGTTGCGGAGATCGTCGAGCAAGGTCCAGCCGCCGCTGTTGAACAAGGTCTGCTCGTTGTCGCCGAGTCCGTGCAGAAAATAGAGCACGGGATAACGTTGGGGCTGTTGGTTGTCGTATCCCGCAGGTAAGTAGACGCAATAGCGCACGGCGCGCTTGAGGACGCGGCTGGGAAGAGCGTTGCAGTCGATGCGGCTCTGCGCTGCCGCGGACGCACCGGGTGCGAACAGGCCGAGCACGAAACAGCAGAGGCTCAGGAGAGCGCGGTTCATGCGGCGGCGGGTCACTCGTAGCGCAGCGCCTGGACGGGATCGAGGCGGGCGGCACGGCCTGCGGGATAGAGGCCGGAAATCAGGCTGACTCCGGCGGAAAAGAGGATCGCGCCGCCGACGAGCCACCAGGGCACAGCCCAGAAATGTTCGGGAGGAAGTGACTGGCGGCGGAGATAGACGTTGGTGCCGAAATTGATGAGCTGGCCGATGGCCCATCCGAAGATGACGCCGACGATGCCGCCGAGAATGCCCATGGCTCCGGCTTCAGCGAAGAATAGTTTTTTGATGTCTCCGTCGCTGGCGCCGATGGCCTTCATGATACCGATCTCGCGGCGGCGCTCGAGAATCGCCATGACCAGCGTGTTGACGATGCCGATGGAGGCAACCATCAGGGCGAGGCTGCCGAAGATTCCGAGGAAGGCGTAGAGTACGGCGAAGAACTGCCGCAAGCCGCGGCTGGCATCGAGAATCGAGAAAGTGGTGAATCCCATTTTCTTGATTGCATCTTCGACCGGCTGCACCTGGGAGGGATTTTTCACGCGCACGCTGATCGAGGAATAGACGGGCTGATCGGAGGCGGCGCGCGAGACCTCACGCAAGTCGGTGGGCTGCATCACGTGAAGGCTTTCGGCGAGCTTGAGCGGCAAGAAGACTTTCGCGCGCATGGGACCGCGCATGCTTTCGGGATCGAGGTCGGAGACGCCGACAATCTTTAAATTCAGCTCGCGCGAAATAACGGAATACGACGCCCCGGAGAGATCGATGTCGGGGCTGCTCGCGGGGCTGGGCGAAATGGGCGCGAGCTGAGCCGGACTGGGTTGAGCGGGCGTAGTCGCGCGCTGCGCGTAGCGCATGGTCATCTCTTTGCCGAGCAGGGGAGCGGCCAGTTCGGCGACGCTGGGTTCGGGCGCTCCCAGCTTTGGAGTCTTCCCGAGGAGCTCCTCGGCAAAAGATTTCTGCAGGATCACCTCAGGCGCGGTGTCGGAGGAAAAGAAGCTTCCCTGCATGCCTTCGAAGGCGTCATTGGATTTGGCCGAGGCGGGCAGGGCCGAAATCATGGTGAGGTGCGGCTTCTCATCAAATCGAAGTTCGGTGACGAAGCGAATGTCGGGGTAAGCTTCGCTGACGTTGGGAAGATGCTCGATCGCGAGACGGGCTGGCTCGTCGAGGACGCGGCTTTCTCCGGGAGTGGGGCCGGTGCGCTCTTCCTCGCGTCCCATGCCGCGCAACTCGCGGCGCGAAGTGACGACGATGGTATCGAACAGGCCGGACTTGACCAGGCGGCGAGAGGCCATCTGCTGCAGGCCGATGCCGAGCGAGAGCATAGCGACTAGCGAGGCGACGCCGACAGAAATTCCGACGGTGGTCAGCGAGTTGCGAAGCAATGACTCGCGCAGATTCCGCAAGGCCAGTTCAGTGAGGTCAGGAACCTTCACGCTTGCACTCCGTGCGGTCTGGACCCGAGTAATGACGCGCTGGGCTGATCGTCGACGAGTTTTCCATCCGCCAGAAAGATCATTCGCTGAGCATAGCGCTCGGCGAGGGCTCGCTCGTGGGTCACCATGACAACGGTCATGCCGAGGTCGCGGTTGAATCCGCGAACCATCTCCATGATTTCTGTGCCAGTGCGGCTGTCGAGATTTCCCGTGGGCTCATCGGCCAGAAGAAGCTTGGGACGATTGATGAGAGCGCGGGCGAGCGCGGCCCGCTGCTGCTCGCCGCCGGAAAGCTGGCCGGGCCGATGATGCATGCGGGATTGCAAGCCGACGCTCTGCAAGGCTTCGCGGGCCATGTCGGCGCGCTGGCGCTTGTCGACTTCGGCAAAGCGCAGCGGCAATTCCACGTTTTCGGCGAGCGTCATGCTGGCAATCAGGTTGAACGATTGAAATACCATGCCGACGACATGCAGGCGATATTTGGCCAGCTCTTCGCGGGAGAGTTTAGCGAGATCGCGCCCTTGCACGATGACGCTTCCCGAGGTCGGGCGATCGAGGCCCGCGATCAGATTCAACACCGAAGATTTGCCCGAGCCGGAGGTGCCCAACAAAGCCACAAACTCGCCGGAACGCACCTGGAGCGAAACGCCATCGACAGCGCGGATCAGCGCGTCGCCCATGCGGTAATGGCGGCAAAGATTTTCGCTGCGGATAGCGATGGATGCGGGGCTGGAAGAAATTACGGGACGATTGGTCATGGGCCTAGCGCATTTCTCCTCGGAGCACGCGCAGGGCGTCGTTGGCTTTCACGTCACCGTTTTTGCCTTCGGCGCCGTTTGCGTCGACGGCCACGGCATCGCCTTCGCCGGGAGCGAGGAAAAGATTCTCTTCGACTCCGTGCTGGCGCGTGTAGAGATCGTAATAGCGGCCGCGGGCGGCGTAGAGTTGGGCATGAGTACCGTGTTCGACGATCTGTCCCCGCTCCATCACCATGATCTGATCGGCACGGCGGATAGTGGAAAGCCGGTGCGCGATGACGAAGGTGGTGCGCCCCTGCATCAGATAAGCGAGTCCGTGCTGGATCATTTCTTCGGATTCGGAATCGAGGCTTGACGTTGCCTCGTCGAGAATGAGAATGCGGGGCTCGGCGAGAATGGCGCGAGCGATGGAGATGCGCTGGCGCTGGCCGCCGGAGAGCTTCACGCCACGCTCACCCACGACAGTTTCATACTTGCCGGCGAACGATTCGGCGAACTCGTCGACGCGGGCGATACGGCAGGCGCGCAGGATTTCTTCTTCACTGGCTTCGGGGCGCGAGAAAGCCACGTTCTCGCGAATGGTTCCGTCGAACAAGAACGATTCCTGCAGAACGACGCCGAGGCGGGTGCGAAACGAGTCGAGCCGCACTGTGCTCAAATCTTTACCATCGACTCGAATCGTTCCCTGCGTGGGTACGTAGAACGCACACACCAATCCGATCGTGGTGGACTTGCCGGAGCCGGAGGAGCCGACCAACGCAGTCACCGTTCCGGGCTCGGAACGGAAAGAAATACTGTGCAGGACCTCGTGGGTCCTGTCGTAACTGAAACTTACATTGTCGAATTCGACGGTGCCGACAATATCCTGGAGTTCGAAGGAGCGCCGGGGATCCTGATCTTCCGGCCGTTCGCGCATGATCTCGTGTGTGCGCTCGAGGCCGGCGAGGGCTTCCGTGAGCTGGGTGCCGATGGATACGATCTGCATCATGGGCGCAACCAGGAACGGCAGGGTAAGAGTAAAAGAAAAGAACTGTCCTGCGGTCAGAGTACCGGCCAAGCTCTGGCGTGCTCCCATATACATGGTCGCGGCGCCAACCACGCCCAGCAGAACGCTGGCGGAAAGGCTCATGACCGAGGTCGCGGTCAGGGTACGCATGACGTTATCCAGCAGCCTTCGCACTCCCGCGGCGAACACAGCTTCTTCGCGGGCTTCCGCGTGGTATCCCTTGATGACGCGAACGCCGCCGAGCGACTCGGTAAGACGCCCCGATACCTCCGCATTAATCTTGCTGCGTTCACGAAAGATGGGGCGGATGGTGGCGAAAGCTTTGCTGAGGAACCCGCCGAACGCGGCCAGCGATCCCAGAGCAATCAGCGTCATGCGCGGACTGATGTGCATCAGCCACCAGAAGGCAATGCCGGAGGTTAACAGGCCTCCAGCGAAATCCACCAAGCCAGTGCCCAATAGGTTTCGAATCCCTTCTACGTCGGACATGATGCGTGAAACCAGTGCGCCGGTTTTGTTCGCATCGTAAAAAGAAACGGGCAAACGCGAAATGTGTTTCTGCACCGCTTCGCGGAGTTCGGTGATCAGCCGCTGGGCCGCCTTCGAGAGCAATTGGGTTAGCGAAAAGGAAGTAATGCCCTGGACAACGGTAGCGAGCAGCACAATCCCCACGAGCCGCTGCAGCCCAGCGATGTGATGTTTGTTGATGACATCATCGATCAGAAACTTGGTGGACGCCGGAAGAACAAAACCAGAAACTCGGTTGATCACCATCAGAACGAGGCCCAGAGCGAGGAGCCAGCGGCGCGGGCGCATTAGCTGCCAAACGTCTGGCAGGACCGCCTTCAGGCGCTGGATCTTGGGAGGCTTCGCAGATGCTTTGTCCGGGGAACTCAATCTCCTGTTTGACTCCGACCGGCCGGGATACGCTTCATTATTACTGCATTGTCACACATCCGGGGCCGGAACGCCGCGCGGGCACGGCTGTGACAGGCAGCAGGGCGGCGTTGTATGCTCGGGGCGTGCCCCGGCCATCGCAGCAGGAGCGCTCGCCCACGTTGGGCCTATTGCTGGCGTTGTTTATCACGCTGGCGGTCGTGCTTGTTTATTCCGCGTACATGACATGGCAAGTCACGGGCCTGCGCCAACTGCAGACAGAACTGGTCGACCGCAACCGCAAAGATTCCCTGCAATTGCTGCGCATTCAGAACGATCTCAACCTGCTGGCGGTTGCCATGCGCGACATGGTCAGCAGCGACGAGCCCTATCCGCTGACCGCATGGTCGGCGCAATTCGAGCGCATCCGCACCGATCTGGATGACGCGATGCGGCTGGAAGCCGGATTTGCCGCGGCGAGCCGTACTCCGGAACAGAGCGCGTTTCTCGCGAGCTCTTTCACCCAGTTCTGGGACGCGGTGGACCGAATCTTTGCGCTGGCGCGGGGTGGGAAGGAAAAAGAGGCGCGCGAGCAGATCCAGCTCTCGCTGCAGGAGCGGCAAGCCGCGTTGAGCACCGCGGTGGCGCGCCTGCTGGTGCAGAACAGCGAAAGCGAAGAGCAGGCCGGCAACCGCATCGTGCGAATTTACGATCGCGTACGGCGGCAGGTTTTTGTATTTCTGGCCGCGACCCTGCTGGCGATTGTGCTGAACAGTTTTCTGCTCATTCGCTGGAACCGGCGGTTATTTGCGCGGCTGGCGGAGATTTCGGAGCGACGCAGCGAGTTGGCTCAGAAGCTGATTGCGACGCAGGAATCGACGCTGCGTTACATCTCGCGCGAACTGCACGACGAATTTGGGCAGATCCTCACAGCGGTCGGTTCGATGCTGCGCCGCGCCGGGACGCATGCCCCCGAAGGCTCGACGCTGAGGGCGGATTTGCACGAAGTGCTTGAGACGGTGCAGACGACGCTGGAGAGCGTCCGTAGTCTTTCGCAGGCGCTGCATCCGGTGATGCTCGACGAGGCTGGCCTCGAGAGCACGCTCGACTGGTACATCCCCACCGTAGAAAGGCAAACCGGAATTGCCATATCCTATGAAAAGCAGGGTGAGCCGTTTGCCGTGGACAGCGCGGCCGGAGTGCATGTGTACCGCGTGCTGCAGGAAGCGCTGAACAACGTCGCGCGTCACTCTGGGGCAAAGCAGGCGCGGGTACGCTTGAAATTTCTGGAGCGGACGCTCGAGTTGGAAGTAGAAGACCGCGGCGTTGGATTTCAGGAGCGTCCCAGCCGGCGCGGCATTGGGCTGGTGGCGATGAGGGAACGGGCGGAATTGATGGACGGACAAATTGTTTTTTCGCGTCCCGCGGAAGGTGGAACGCTGGTGCACCTGACGGTGCCCAGAGAGAAAGCGGAATCTCATGCAAAAGAAGATCACAGTGTTGCTCGTGGATGATCACAGCCTGGTGCGGCGCGGTTTTCGGCGCATGCTGGAAGATGAACCTGACATGGAAGTCATCGGCGAGGCTGGCGATGGTGAAGAATCCATCAAGCTGGCCCGGGAACTTCATCCGCAGGTGGTGGTGATGGACAGCGCTTTGCCGGGAATGAACGGGCTGCAGGCCACGCGGCAGATTATCGAAGACTCTCCGGAGACGAACGTGCTGATGCTGAGCATGCACAGCGAGAACACGTGGGTGCGGCAAGCGGTGGAAGCGGGAGCGAAGGGATACATTCTGAAGAACGCGCTGGACCTGGAACTGGGTGCGGCCGTGCGCAAGGTAGCGGCGGGAAAAACTATCTTCGATCCGAAGGTTGAGCCGCACTCGGCCTTGAAAGGAGAGCGCAATGCCGCGCTTACACCGCGGGAACTCGAAGTGCTGCAAATGATCGTCGACGGCAAATCGAATAAGGAAATCGCGACCGCACTCGACTTGAGCGCCAACACCATTGCGGTTCACCGCGCCAATATTATGAATACTCTCGGAATCCACAAAACCGCGGAGCTGGTGGTGTACGCGATCCGGTCGGGGCTGGTGAACATTCCGTGAATCGGAGGAGGTTCCTGGGAGGAATAGCGGGGCTGGCGTCGTGGCCGTATCTGTCGCGCCTGCACGCGCTTACAGCACAGACAAATGCAGCGGCCTTGGGCTTTCGATTTACCGACGTCACACGGCAAGCGGGAATTCAGTTCGAACACAACAGCGGAGCCTTCGGAGGAAAATTCCTCCCCGAGACTTTGGGCTCGGGATGCGCCTTCCTGGATTACGATGGCGACGGCTGGCAGGACATTCTTTTGATCAACGGCGCGGACTGGCCGGGCCACAAGAAAAACAAGACCACGCTTCGGCTGTATCACAACAATGGCAACGCCACCTTCACCGACGTCACCGCGCGAGCCGGGCTCGACGTGGAACTGTACGGCATGGGAGTCGCGGTCGGCGACTACAACAACGACGGCTTTCCGGACATCCTGATCACTTGCGTTGGGCAGAATCGCTTGTTCCGCAACACGGGGCGCGGCACGTTCGTGGACGTGACCAACGCGGCTGGACTGGGGAAGCGGGAAGGGTTCAGCACGTCAGCAGTGTGGTTCGATTACGATCGCGATGGCCTGCTCGATCTTTTTGTCTGCAATTACGTGAGGTGGTCGCCGGAGCATGATGTTTTCTGCAGCCTTGATGGAAAGCATAAATCGTACTGCACGCCCGAAGCGTACCGGGGAGCGACCTGCTGGCTGTTTCATAATCGCGGGAATGGAACGTTCGAGGATGTGACCGCGGCCAGCGGAATCTTTGACAGCAGCTCGAAATCGCTGGGGGTCGCGCTGTTCGACGAAAACCACGACGGCTGGCCTGACCTGCTCGTGGCCAACGACACGCAGCCCAACAAACTGTATCGCAACCAGCACAACGGCACATTCAAAGATTCCGCGGTCGAAGCCGGATTGGCTTTCAGCACCGAAGGAAAGGCGCGGGCGGGCATGGGAGTGGATGTCGCGGATTTCGATAACTCCGGTAACCCCGGCGTAGCGATCACGAATTTCGACAACGAGATGATCGGGTTGTACCGCGCGACGGGCAAGAGCTTCGAAGATATTGCGCCGGAGTCGGGCGTGGGTATTGCGTCGAGAAACAGCCTAGGGTTTGGCTGCTCGTTTCTGGACGTGAATCTGGACGGTTGGCTGGATTTCGCGGTCGCCAACGGACACATCGATGAGACGGTGCGCAACATTCGCGGCAACGTGGGATACGCGCAGCCGCCGCAACTTTTTCTCAACAGCGGGAAAGGAACTTTTCGCGATGTCGCGGCAGACGTGGGCGGGGGATTCGACGCGCCGAAAGTCGGCCGGGGCTTGGCTTACGGAGATTTCGACCGCGATGGCGACCTCGATCTGCTGATCACGACGAATAACGGCCCGGCGTATCTTTACCGCAACGATCAACTCTCGGGCAATCGCAGTATCCGCTTTCATTTGAGGGGAACAAAATCCAACTGCGACGGAATTGGCGCAGTTGTGCGGGTCTTCGCCGGAGACCTGGCGCAAAGGCGAATGGTAAAAGGCGGATCCAGTTATTTATCGCAGTCGGAACTGCCAGTGACTTTTGGCTTGGAAAAGCGAGACCGGGTAGAGCGGGTGGTGATCGACTGGCCCAGCGGAAGGAACGAGGAATATAAGAATCTAGCGGCAGGGCGCGCTTACGACTGCACGGAAGGCAGCGGAATCGTTCCCCGGCAAGGCTATTGAGCGGAGTTCACGGTGTGCCGCACGACGCTTCCCGCTGCGATCAGGTCGATCTGCACCGAGTCGCTGACTTTCAGGAACAGGGTACTGGGATTCTTCATTCCCCACTTTTCGTAGGGAACGGTGAAGTGCACGGTGGCCGTCCAATGATCGGCGGATGTCTCCACCTGAGCCGGAACCGTGATCTCGCGATCGGTGCCGTGAATACGGAAAATGCCGCGCACCATGACCGAGGATTTTCCCTGGGGCGCGACCGCTCCCTGGATGCGATCGGGGCGAAAGGCGATCTCGGGATAGCGGGCACTTTCCAGAACTTCCCTATGCATTTTGCGGTCGCGCATGCCGCTGCCGCTGTCGCCGCTGGCCGCATCGACCACGATCTCACCAGCTAATTTGCCCGATGCCGGATCGAACTGGAGAGCGCCGCGCTTCAGCTTGAAGCTTCCGCGCACGGTGTGAAGCACGTCGGCTAAGGTGAAGTTCACCGAAGTCTGAGCGGGATCCAGTTGGAATGCAGTGTCTTGTGCGGCGGCATGCGTGACAGCCGCGGCCAGCATGACGATCGGTGCCAGCAAGTGCCTGCGGAATCTCCTAGAGAGCTCGCGCATAGGTTGGCGGTCAGCAGCCCGATCCCAGGCTCAAGCCGTCGTGAACGAACCGGCTTGCGGGCAACGCCCCCACATGGAGCGCGAGCAATCGCCGAAAAATCTGCGGACACTTCTGAAAGAGTTGCAGAGTGGGATGCTGCAGGCGCGGGCGTCCATCGAGCATAAGCATGAGCCGCGCCATCATCAGGGGGCGCAGCATCAGCCTCCTGTGTGCGAGCTGGTAGGGCGCAAGATCGCCGGATTCCAGGCAGTGCGCCAGCGCTACGGCCTGACGGAAAGCCAGCCCCAGGCCTTCGCCGGTGATGGCGTCGACAGTACCGGCCGCATCGCCGATCAGCGCCACGTTCCCACGCCACACGCGTCGGAGGCGGCGATTGCCCGTGATCGCGCCTCTTTCCATGGAAACCGGCTCACATGCCGCGAGCCGCTCGCGCAGCCGGGGCAGATGCGGCAAGCCGTCTTCCAGACGTAGATTAGGATCGTGCGATGCCAGCGCCACGCAAACTTGCTCTGTGCTCACCCCCACCGCGTAACCCTGGCAACGATGGCCCCAGTACACTTCCATGTGATCCGTCCAGGGAGCGACGCGATAGTGCCGGCGGAAGGCAAAGCGCAGTCCGGGGAGCGAGGACTTCTCCAGTCGCGCCCAGCGGCGGACGCGCGAGTGCATCCCATCTGCGCCAACAATCCAGCGGCTTCGAACCGTGCTTTTGCCAAGATGCACCGAGGTGGGGGAGATGCCGGTGACGGGCGTTCGCCAGAGAAACTCAACTCCCGCCTGCTCAGCGGACTCGATCATGAAACGATGCAGAATGATGCGGCGTACCGCACGTCCGCACCCACTGCCTGGGAACGGAGCTTCGGCCGACAACGCCGCGCTCAGAAAGCGAACGCCGCAAAACGGATAGCTTTCGGCCAAGGGCAACTGCAGGCCCAATGCCTGGAGCGCCGCCAGGCCATCGGGCATCAAGCCCTCGCCGCAGGCCTTGTCGAGTGGCGGTTGTGCTCCGTCAGCCACGATGACGCTCAGGCCGCGCTTGCGGGCGGCGATGGCCGCCGCTAATCCGGCCGGGCCACCGCCAATCACAAAAACATCTGTCGAGGTCAACACCGTGCTTTCACCATCACCGTCACCATTTCAAAAGGACCAGCTCCGAGCAGAATCCCGGCCCCATCGCAGCCAGGAGGCCCAGCGTGCCCGGCTCCGGGCGCCGGTTTTTCATTACGTCTTCAAGCACGACCAGCACCGATGCCGATGACAAATTTCCCACTCGCTTCAAACAATCCCACGACGCATCCAGTTGCCCGTTGTTCAAGTCAAGGGCAGCGGCGGTTGCCTCGAGGACTTTCGGACCGCCGGTATGCAGGACCCAGCTGCCGATGTCTTTCCGCTGGAGCTGATGAGGGGCAAGAAATGCATCCACACCCTGGCCGAGGTGCTCGCGAATCAGCACCGGGACGTCGGGAGAGAGCGTGATGCGAAATCCTTTCTCGCTCACGTTCCATCCCATCATCTCTTCGGTGTTGGGATAGAAAATCGACTGGGTGGCTAGAATCTCGGGGCCGGTCGAGCCTACCTCGGCTCCGTTGACAATCACGGCAGCGGAGCCATCGGCGAAGAGACCGGAAGAAATCAGGTTGGCCACAGAAAGATCGTCGCGCTGAATGGTCAACGAGCACAGCTCCACCGAAACGAGCGCCGCCGATTGCGAGGGATAGGCGCGCACGTAGTCGGCGGCCCGCGCGATTCCTGCTGCTCCGGCGACGCAGCCCAGGCCGAAGATTGGAAGCCGGCGGATATTCGGAGACAGCCCCATGCGATTGATGAGGAGAGCATCGATGGAAGGACTGGAAATTCCAGTTACCGAAGTAAAGAAAAGCGCGCCGAGCTCCCGGGGCTGCAGTCCCGCATGATGCAGAGCGCGGCAGAGGGCCTGCTCGCCCAATTCCTGCGCAACCTGAATCCAAACATCGTTCGCCTGGCCCCAAGTTTCGAGGTCGTTATATCGCTCGGGAGGCATGGCCAGATAGCGTCCCTGCACGGTCACATTGCGGTGCAGCCGCTCAAGCATGCGCGGGTTCTTCAGGCGGTCGCCCCAGTACTCCTGCAGTTTTTCCAGCAGGAATTTCTGGGAGTAATAATTCTTCGGAAACGCGCTTGCAGCGCCGGCGATTTTCATGGAATGGATCCTGGCTCCGGCTTCGAATTAGCGCCAGCGGTTGAGGGACAACTTGAATAAAAGATTAGATGTCCCGGCGTTGCTCGCGGTTGCACTCGCAAGCAATGTGTTGCCTAACATATTTCCCCCGGTTCACGGCCAGAATTGTCACAGACTTGTTAACTTTGCTGCGGGCCCCATTTACTTGGTCAAGACCATCGATGTAGGCGCCCCGGGCGCAACCGAATAGGACGAAATCAGTGTCAATGTCCCGTTGCCCGAGCTGAGAAAGAAGGATTGTATCGACCCCGGAGTCGACTGGCCAGCCACAAAAACATATCGGCCGACGGAATCGCAAGCCAGCGCGCTGGGCGAGCTTTTTGTGGCGAAGGGGGCGCTGGCCAGCAAATTGAGCGAGCCACCGCTTCCAATGGAAAAACCCTCCAGGTTGCTCGATCCCTGATCGGCGACGAAAAGATATTTGCCCGAGGGCGCAATCAACAAGGCAGTAGGAGCGGTGAAGCTGATGGAGATGGGATTGCCCGGCAATGCGGTGAGCGCGCCGTTGGAGCCGATGGAGAATTCGGAAACGGAATCGTCCAACTTATTTGCGGTGTAAAGATAACTTGCGCCGGAAGAGGAAAAGGTAGCCAGCCCGTAAGGATTGTTGCCGGCCAGGTAGGGTGACCCTGCGGGCGGCGTGCCCAGAACTCCCATAGTCAGAGGGAAGGCCAGTACGTAGCCCTGCAATCCTTGTCCGGTGACGTAAAGAACACTTCCGGAGACCGCCATGTTAATGGGGGTCAAGCCAATGTAGGCGGTGTTGCCGGTGCTGGGAGGCTGAATCACAGGGGACAGGTGGCCGGTTTTGGAATCAATCGAAAACACGGAAATACTCGGCTGCTGGCCGGTGTTTCCCACGTACAGATAACTTCCCGTGGAATCCATGGCGATCAGCGTGGGAGCGGTGCCCACGGGAGTGCGTGGAGTCTGCTCGGTGAGCGCTCCTGAAATGGCAACGTTGAAGACGGAGACATCGTTCTCTCCGGAATTTGCGGCATAGAGAAACTTCTGGTTGGGATGTAATGCCAAAGCGCGGACGCCCGGACCCGCCGCGACGGGACTGGCGACCAGTTGGGTAAGCGCCCCGGAGTTTGGGTCCTCGCGGTAAACCACCAGCTCGTTGGCACTTGGAATTGCTGCGAACAGTAACCGACCTTCCGTCACTCCACAACTGAGGCATATCCCCGCGCTCGCGCAAACAAGCAAAAGAGCCGCAGCCTTCTTAAGCATCCCTGACTCCTCAATGAATTTTACGAAAAACGAACTGGAAATCGCTGGTCTGCCCGTTGCTCTCTGGCATCGCATCGCGCGCAAGGCAGCTCTACTCGTGCCCCCTATCATACGGGACCAGGGGTTGTTCGCGCAGCAGCGGGGTTCTTTAGCTGTCCGATGCCGGCCATCTCAGGTCGGTTGTACCGTGTGCCCCCGAGGCGCTGCCATGCATTGTAATTTAGATCGAAATCAGTGCGCAGGACTGGGGCGAGGTGCGCCGGGCGACGAAGTTTCGGGCAGGCGCTCGTCTTCTCTACCGCGCAAGGCAAGGCGCAGGCGGTCCAGATAGACATACACGACCGGAGTCGTAAAAAGGGTCAGCATCTGGCTGACGATCAAGCCCCCCACGATGGTGATTCCCAAGGGACGGTGCAACTCGGACCCGGTCCCGTTGCCCAGGGCCAGGGGCAACCCGCCGAGCAGGGCAGCCATCGTGGTCATCATGATGGGGCGGAAGCGCAAAATGCAGGCATCATAGATAGCCTCCACTGGCTTTTTGCCCTGCGTGCGCTCCACGTCGAGCGCCACGTCGATCATCATGATGGCGTTCTTTTTGACCAGGCCAATCAGCAGAATGATGCCGATCATCCCGATCACGTTGAGTTCGTTGTGCGTCAGCAGCAGCGCCAGCAGCGCGCCTACGCCGGCTGAAGGAATGGTGGAAAGGATCGTGATGGGGTGAATGTAGCTCTCGTAAAGCATGCCCAGCACAATGTAGACGGCGCCCAGGGCAGCGATGATCAGGACCAGCATGTTCGAGCGCGAATCCTGGAAAGCCGCGGCGGTCCCCTGAAAACTAGCCTGGATGGTCGGCGGAAACCCGATCGTGCGCTCGGCCTTTTCAATCGCATCCGTCGCCTGCCCGAGAGAAACTCCCGGCGCCAGGTTGAACGAGATCGTCACCGAAGGCAGTTGCCCCTGGTGATTCACTGCGAGCGGCGTGTTCGAAGGCTCATAATGCGTAAATGCCGCGAGCGGTACTGGCGTTCCGGCGGTCGACCGCAGATAGATATTTTGCAGCGCTTCGGGAGTTTGCTGGAACTGCGCCGCCACTTCCATCACGACATGATACTGGTTGAGGGGTCGATACATCGTCGACACCTGCCGCTGTCCAAAGGCGTCGTACAGAGCATTGTCCAGGGTTTGGGGAGTGATGCCCATCCGGCTCGCCGTGTCGCGATCGATCACAAGCTTTGCCTGCAGTCCCTTATCCTGCTGGTCAGAGTTCTGGTCGCGCAGTTCGGGCAGGGTTCTGAGCTTGGTGAGTAAGCGCGGCGCCCAGGTGTTTAGATCGTCCAGGTTCGCGCTCTGCAGCGTGTACTGGTACTGTGCGTTGCCATACCGCCCGCCAATGGTGAGTTCCTGCGCCGACTGCAGAATTAGCGTCGCGCCCGGCACGACCGCGAGTTTGCCGCGCAGACGGTTGATCACATCGTCGGCTGTCGCGTAATGGCAAGACTCCCAGAAGTGCTGTTTCTGGCAAGGGCCGCGCTGTTCCAGCGGCTTCAGCATCACGAAGAATCGGCCCTGGTTCAGGGCGCTGTTCCCGCCCGTAAACCCAGCCATGGTATCGACCGACGGGTCTGCCATCACGATCTTGATGTAGCGCCGCATCTTGTCGGCCATCGACTGGAACGAAATATCCTGAGCCCCGATCACCGATCCCTGAATACGCCCCGTGTCCTGTTGGGGGAAGAAACCGGTGGGCACTTTGAAGTACAGGTAGATGCTCAGAAACGCAACCATGATCGTGACGATCAACATCGCAAACTGATGGGACAACACGCGTTTCAGCATGCGATCGTAAGTCGCCAGAAGTCCGTCGAAAAACCACTCGCTGGCACGGTAAAAGATGTTGTGCTTCTCCGTCTTTGACGGCCTCAGGAATTTCGCACACATCGTGGGAGTGGTGGTCAGCGAAACCAGCAGTGAGACTACGATCGCTGTACTCAGCGTCACCGCAAACTCGCGGAACAGCCGCCCCACAATTCCACCCATCATCAGCAGCGGGATGAACACGGCGATCAGTGAGACGCTCATCGACAAGACGGTGAACCCAATCTCAGCCGCTCCTTTGAAGGTCGCCTGCGCGGCACCCATGCCGTGCTCCAGGTAGCGAGTAATGTTTTCCAGCACTACGATCGCATCATCCACGACGAACCCGGTCGAGATCGCCAGCGCCATCAGCGACAGGTTATCCAGACTGTACCCCAGCAGGTACATCACCCCGAACGTTCCCACCAGCGAGAGCGGAACGGAGATGCTGGGAATGATGGTTGCCCGTACCGTACGCAGGAACAGGAACACGACCAGGATCACCAGCACGATCGATATGAGCAGCGTTCTTTCGATGTCTTTCACCGATGCTCTCACCGACGTCGTCCGGTCCATCACGACCGAAAGCTTCATTGCCGGCGGAATCGAGGATTGCAGATAGGGAATAATCGCCTTCACCCGGTCCACGGTATCGATGATGTTCGCGCCCGGCTGCCGGAAAATCGGCAGAATAATGCCCGGTTTGCCATTGATCAGGCCAAGGTTGCGCACGTCGGAGACCGCGTCCTCCACATCGGCTACATCCCCGAGCCGCACGGCCGCTCCGTTGTTGTAAGACATGATGAGCGATCGGTACTGATCTGCGGTAAAGAGTTGGTCCGTCGTGTCCAGCATCTGCGACGACGTACCGTTGTGCACCAGTCCCTTCGGCCGGTTGGCATTGGCCGCATTTAAGGCATTGCGGACCGTATCCAGGCCAATCCCCAGTTTGTTGAGCAGAGTCGGGTTCACCTCGGCCCGCACCGCGGGTTGTGCCGCACCCCACACAAAAACCTGCCCCACTCCGTCCACTTGCGACAGCTTTTGCGACAGGATCGAGTCGGCCGCGTCGTACATCTGAGGCACAGTCGTCGTGTCGGAGGTGAGTCCCAGCAACAGAATGGGCGCGTCCGCCGGATTCACTTTGCGATAACCCGGATTGCTCGGCAGGTTCGCAGGGAGCTGGCTTCGAGCTGCATTGATGGAGGCCTGCACGTCGCGGGCGGCAGCATTAATGTCGCGGTTCAGATCGAATTGCAGGGCAATTCCCGTGCTCCCTAGCTGGCTCGCCGACGTCATCTGATTCACCGCCGCAATTCGACCGAACTGCCGTTCCAGCGGCGTGGCCACCGCCGATGCCATGGTCTGCGGATCAGCGCCCGGCAGCGCCGCGCCCACACTGATGACCGGGAAGTCCATTTTCGGCAGGGAGGCTACCGGAAGGAAATTGAAAGCCAGAATGCCAGAGAGCAGCAGGGCCGCCGCCAAGAGCGACGTTCCAATCGGACGGCGAATAAATGGAGCCGAGATACTCATCGTCTAATCCGCCGACATTGGTTCGGGCGGAATCTCGTTTCCGATTCGGTAGCGCGAGAATCGATGCGCAAGGCGATCGAACCACAAATAAACCACGGGCGTGGTGTAGAGCGTGAGCAACTGGCTGAGGAGCAACCCGCCGACAATAGTGATGCCCAGGGGCCGGCGCAATTCGGCTCCGGTTCCGGTGCCGAGGGCCAGCGGCAATCCGCCAAGCAACGCGGCCATGGTGGTCATCATGATGGGGCGGAAGCGCAGCAGACACGCCTGATAAATAGCCTCCTCGGGCGGCTTGTGCTCCACGCGCTCGGCCTCGAGCGCGAAGTCGATCATCATGATGGCGTTCTTCTTCACGATGCCAATCAGAAGAATGATGCCTATCAACGCCACCACCGTCAGATCATTTCCCGTGATCATCAAGGCGAGAATCGCGCCCACGCCGGCCGAAGGCAGCGTAGAAAGAATCGTGACGGGATGGATGTAGCTTTCGTACAAAACTCCCAGCACGATGTACACGGTGATGACCGCAGCCAGAATCAAGTACGGTTCGGAAGCCAGGGAATTCTGAAAGGCGGCAGCCGTCCCTTGAAATGCCGCATGGATGCTGGGCGGAAGCTGGATGTCCTTCTCTGCCTGCTGAATCTGTTTCGTGGCGTCGCCCAGCGAGGCTCCGGGCGCCAGATTGAATGACAGCGTCACGACGGGAAATTGTCCCTGATGATTCACCGCGAGCGAGGCGCTGGTCGAATTCATGTGAGTAAAGGTGGCAATCGGAACCGGGGCACCGCTGGTGCTGACGGCCGCTCCATTGGCGGTGGGCGCGCCGGAATTTGGCGTCACCACGCTGGGGCGAATGTAGATGTCTTTGAGGTCGGCGGGAGTTTGCGCGAAGTTCGGCAAAACCTCGAGGATCACGTGATATTGATTCAACTGCGTGAAGATGGTGGAGACCTGGCGCTGTCCGAAGGCGTCGTAAAGCGTGTTGTCGATGGCCTGCGGGAAAATTCCCAGGCGCGATGCGGTGTCGCGGTCGATGGTGACGTTGGTCTTTAAGCCGTTATTGAGTTCATCGGTGGCCACATCGCGGAGAGCCGGCAGGGTCTGCAGCTTGGCTACAAGTTTGGGCGTCCACTGGGCGAGTTCCTGGGCGTCGGCATCTTCGATCGAGTATTGAAATTGCGTCCGGCTGACGCGGTCTTCGACGGTGAGGTCCTGCACGGGCTGCATGTAGAGAGTGATGCCGTCAACCTTGGCCAGTTGCGACTGCAAGCGCCGGATGATCGCCGAAGCGTCGTCGGAACGCTGGTCGCGCGGCTTGAGATTGATCTGGATGCGTCCTTCGTTGGGAGTCGTATTAGTGCCGTCGACCCCGATGAACGACGAGAGGCTATCCACATCTTTGTCCTGCAAAATGACTTTGGCCAACTGCTGCTGCCGCTGCGACATCGCCTCGAACGAAACGTAATCGGGAGCTTCGGAGACTCCCAGGATTACGCCGGTATCCTGCACGGGAAAGAATCCTTTAGGCACGATCACATAGAGAAACAGTGTGAGGACCAGGGTGCTGAAAGTGACGAGCAAGGTCGCGGTCTGATGCTTCAGCACCCATTTCACGGTGCGTCCGTAGAACGCGATGATGCGGTTGTAGTAATCCTCGGTGATCTGGTAGAAGCGACTTTCCTCGCCTTCCTTGTGATGCTTGAGCAGTTTCGCGCTCATCATGGGCGTCAGACTGAGGGAGACGCCCGCCGACACCAGAATGGTCACTGCCAGGGTCATTGCGAATTCGCGGAAGAGCCGGCCCACGATGTCGCCCATGAAGAGCAAGGGAATCAGCACGGCGATCAGAGAAACGGTAAGCGAAATGATGGTGAAGCCGATCTGGCTCGACCCTTTGAGCGCGGCATCGAGCGGAGAATCTCCCGCTTCGAGGAAGCGGTCGATATTCTCGATCATGACGATGGCGTCGTCGACGACGAATCCGGTGGAAATCGTGAGCGCCATCAGCGTCAGATTGTTGAGGCTGTAGCCGAGCAGGTACATCACGCCAAAGGTGCCGATCAACGACAAAGGTACGGCGACGCTGGGAATAACTGTGGCCGCGAGGTTACGCAGGAACAGGAAGACAACCATCACGACCAGCGCAATGGCGAGCATCAATTCGAACTCGACGTCTTTGACCGAGGCGCGGATGGTGGTGGTGCGGTCCGTGAGAATTTGCACGGTCACCGCGGTGGGCAGCGAAGCCTGCAGCTGCGGCAGCAGCTTCTTGATGCGGTCGACCACGCTGATGATGTTAGCGCCCGGTTGCCGCTGAATATTCACGATCACGGCGGGAGTCAGGTTCATCCACGCCGCGAGCTGATTGTTCTCGGTTCCATCGATTACATTGGCCACGTCGCTGACCCGCACCGGCGCGCCGTTGTGGTAAGCGATCACGATGGGCTTGTATTGCTCGCTGGAGAAAAGCTGATCGTTGGCGCCGATGGTGTAGGACTGGCGGGCTCCGTCAATGACGCCCTTGGCCTGATCGACGTTGGCCTGTACCAGCGCCGCGCGCAAATCTTCCAAGCTCAATCCGTAAGAGGCCAGCGCCGTGGGATTGGCCTGAATGCGCACCGCCGGCTTCTGTCCACCGCTAATCGAAACCAGGCCGACGCCGGGCAGCTGGGAAATCTTCTGCGCCAGCGAAGTGTCGGCGAGGTCTTCCACCTTCGACAGGGGCAGCGAATCGGAAGTCAGAGCGAGGGTCAGAATCGGCGCGTCCGCCGGATTCACCTTGTTGTAGATGGGAGGATTGGGCAGGTCGGTGGGCAAATAGGTTCCGGCCGAGTTGATGGCGGCCTGCACTTGCTGTTCTTCAACGTCGATATTCTGATCCAGGCCGAACTGCAGCGTGATGACCGAGCTTCCATAGGAGCTCGTGGAGGTCATCTGGCTCAGGCCGGGGACTTGTCCGAACTGGCGCTCCAGTGGAGACGTGACCGAGGACGCCATCACATCCGGGTCGGCTCCCGGATAGAACGTCATGACCTGAATCGTCGGGTAATCGACTTCCGGTAGCGCCGAGACCGGCAGTTGCATGAACGCAACCCAGCCCACGAGCAGAACTCCAACCATCAGCAGCGTGGTCGCTACCGGCCGTAGAATAAATAGCCGTGAAGGACTCATGAGCCTGGAGCACCCGCAAAGCCGGAACTGGAATTGGCCGGCCCGGAACCGGTGGATCCGTTAGCGGTGGCGGCCCGATGCCGATTGGCACTGCCGGGCCCGACCCCCAGTCCAGTGGCGGGAGCCACGCTCCGCGGCTCAATGCTGCTTCCCCGCTGCAGCTTATCCTGCCCATCGGTGACCACGGTTTCTCCGGGATTCACGCCGTCGGTGATCACGGTTGTATCGCCCTGCGTGAGGGCGACTGTGACCGGCTTATCCTGCACGGTCTTGTCGGAATTGACGGTATAAACGAACGTTCCCTGGGGACCGCGCAAAATCGCCGCGGTGGGAATCACGGTGCTGTTCTTGCGCGTTTCTAAAAGCAAGTCGGCGTTGACGAACTGATTCGGCCAGAGCTTGTTGTCTTTGTTATCGAACACCGCTTTCAACTTCGCGGTGCCCGTGGTGGGATCGATCTGGTTGTCGATGGTCAGCAACTTTCCCGAGGCCAGCTTGGTCTGGTCGTCGCGGCTGAACGCATCCACTTCCAATGTTCCCTGGTGCATATGCTGCGACACGGTGGGCAGCACGTCTTCGGGCAGGGTGAAGATGACGGCAATAGGCTGGAGCTGGGTGAGAATCAGCATGGGATTGGTATCGGCCGCATGCACGATGTTTCCCGGATCCACCTGCCGCAATCCCACTCTCCCGTTAAACGGCGCCGTGATGTGGCAATAGACGATCTGCAGTTTCGCGTTATCGATCTGCGCCTGATCGGTGCGCACCTGGCCTTCCAGTTGGTCGACCGTCGATCTCTGCGTATCGACCTGCTGTTGCGCAATGCTCCCGGAAGGAATCAGCGCCACGTAGCGATCGAGATTGAGCTTCGCATCGCGCAGCGAAGCCTGATCCTTGAAAAGCTGCGCCTGCATCTGCTCGAGCTGCACTTTGTAGGGGCGGTCATCAATTTCAATCAGCAGGTCACCTTCGCGGACGGTCTGTCCTTCGACGAAATTGACCTTCATGATTTGGCCATCGACGCGGCTCTTGATGTTGGCGGTGTTGAATGCCGTTACCGCGCCCAGTCCCGTGAGATAGACGGGGACATCCTGGCGCTGGACGGGGGCCACCGCAACCGAGACGGCATGGGGACCGGCGGCATGCGCCTTCTGCTGTTTGGAATCGGAGACGCTGCAGCCGACAAGGTACGCGCAAACTGCCGCAAGGAAAGCAACCGCTGCCAGGCGCGGCATCGCTTGCGCGCGAGGATATTGATTATATAAGTGCATCATTTTCACAGGTTGTTCCGTTGCCCTTCGTTCGACACTGAAGCGTAGAAAGCCCAAGTATTAGACGTAAACATTGTAGACTTGGCTCCAGCAACTCTGCCCCAAAAGCGAGATTTTCCTGCCGATTAAGGCCTTCCTTGAATGCGCCTCAGGCTGGAACCGCACATGAAGTTGCAAGGGGGCAGAACCGCGCCATTTTAGGATCAACTGCAGCCAGCGGCCGGTCAAGGACTGGCTTCCAGGTTTTACAAATCTTTACTCCCCTTGACCCCGGTTTACCGTTTTTTTACCGCGCAGACGAAGTCAGGGCTTGCAGCGCCGGATGCTTGGCTTCATAGGCCGCAATTTCCTTCTCATGTTGCAAAGTGAGGCCGATATCGTCGAGGCCGTTCAGTAAACAATGTCTTACAAATTCATCGATGGGAAACTTGGCGCGGAATCCCTGGTCGTCGCGAACTTCACACTTTTCCAGATCGATGGTGACCTCGTAGTTGTCAATCTCCTGGGCGTGGCGCATGACGGTGGCGAGTTCGTCGTCAGTGAGGCGAACTGTGAGGAATCCATTCTTGGTGCTGTTGTTGGCAAAGATGTCGGCGAACGAAGACGAGATGACGGCGCGGAATCCGAAGTCGGCGAGAGCCCAGACGGCGTGCTCGCGCGACGATCCGCAGCCGAAATTCTTTCCCGCGACGAGGATGCTGGCGCCTTCGTAGCGCGGCTCGTGCAACACGAAGTCCGGATTCTTCTGGCCATCCGCGCCGAAGCGCCAGTCATAAAAGACAAACTGGCCGAAGCCGGTCTTCTCAATCCGCTTCAGGAATTGCTTGGGGATGATCTGGTCGGTATCGACGTTGACGCGATCCAGAGGGGCTACGCGGCCGCGATGAACGGTAAATGGTTTCATTTACGACCTTTCAACTCTTGCCAAATAGAACGCTGCAGCACTAGGGCGTCATCTCCCCGAACGAGAAACGCCTCCTCCCGATGCCAATCGTGGAAGTGTACGTGGTAAGAGGGAGGGTTCGTCCAGCCAAACACGCGAATGACCGTGCCTGTTGTGCCCACGGGCACATCAACTGCGGGCAAAGGCTTAGCGACGGCGACAATATCGAAATGGTGAAACATCGCTTACCTACTGAAACTTCCAATTCCGAATGTCGGTGAAATGCCCTGCAATCGCCGCCGCGGCCGCCATCATCGGACTTACCAGGTGCGTCCGGCCGCCGCGTCCCTGTCGGCCTTCAAAATTGCGATTGCTGGTCGAAGCGCAGCGCTCGCCGGGCTGCAAAATGTCGGGATTCATGCCCAGACACATCGAGCACCCCGACTCGCGCCACTCGAAGCCCGCTTCCTGAAAAATCTTGTGCAGACCCTCCTGCTCGGCCGCGCGCTTCACGGCCTGGGATCCGGGTACAACCATCGCACGGACCTTCCCATTCACGCGATGCCCCTTCGCGACCCGCGCCGCGGCTCGCAGATCTTCGATCCGCGAATTGGTGCACGAGCCGATGAATACGCGGTCAATGCCAATATCCTCAATACGCTTTCCCGGCTCCAGCGCCATGTACTGCAAAGCGAGTTCGGCTGCGCGCCGGTCGGAATCTTCCAGACCTTTCACTTCTGGCACGCGCCCGGTTACTGGAGCGACCATCCCGGGATTGGTTCCCCAAGTTACAAACGGGCAGAGCTGCGCGGCATCGATCTCGACGACCTTGTCGAAGGCTGCATCAGCATCCGAAGGCAGGCTGCGCCAGTAAGCAACGGCCTTGTCCCAATCATAACCGGTAGGAGCAAATTTTCGTCCCTTCACGTAGGCGATGGTCGTCTCGTCGGGCGCCACCATGCCGGCCCGCGCTCCGGCTTCAATGCTCATGTTGCACAGGGTCATGCGGCCTTCCATGGAAAGCGCGCGCACCGCCGAACCTGCGTATTCGATCACGTGCCCGGTCGCGCCGTCGGTCCCGATTTGGCCGATGATCCCCAACGCCAGGTCTTTGGCGGTCACGCCGTCGGCCAGTCGTCCGCGCACGTCGATCTTCATCGTCTTCGGACGCCGCTGGGGGAGGCACTGCGTCGCCAGCACGTGCTCGACCTCCGACGTCCCAATGCCAAACGCCAGCGCGCCAAACGCGCCATGCGTGCTGGTATGGCTATCGCCGCAGACAATCGTCATGCCCGGCTGCGTGATGCCCAGTTCCGGACCGATCACGTGCACGATTCCCTGCTCCGGCGAATCCATGTCAAAGAGCCGGATGCCGAACTCTTTGCAGTTGGCCTGCAACGCGGCAATCTGCTTCGCCGCAATCAGGTCGGTAATCGGTGTGCCGCGCGGCTCGGTGGGAATGTTGTGATCGACGGTGGCGACAGTACGGGCAGGCTGCCGCACTTTGCGTCCGGCGGCGCGAAGGCCGTCGAAGGCCTGTGGCGACGTGACTTCGTGGACCAGATGCAAATCGATATAAAGGATGGGCGAGCGCCCGGGGGGCTGCGCGACCAGATGCGCATTCCATATTTTTTCGAATAATGTTCGTGTGGCCATAGGAGTTCGTGGTGCCGGCACAGCGTCCGGCTATCCGCGGGAGCTTTCATACCGCGGGTCCGCCCATATTAGGCGGTAGTTTACTGGTATCGGTTAAGTTTTTCACAGCTGGCGCAGGCGAGCAAGCGTCCCCCGGGGATGGGTAGTGGTGCAATTTGCAGTGTTGGGTCATCCTGAGGCCCCCGCGCTTTTACGAGCGGGGCGAGGGATCTCGCAAACAGCGTAGAGCGTGATTCGCGCGAGGTCCTTCGCTACGCCTGAAAGGCACCTCCGCTCAGGATGACGCTCTCCAGAATCAAACCGCACCACTACCCGGGAGTACCATTGGTTACAATCAGTCCCATGCAGAGGAAGATGTTCTGGATCATCTTTACCCTGTTCGGCTTGCTGGCGGATTTCGTGCTGCCGTTCTGGTGGGCCTGCGCCGCGACCATCCCTATTCTCGTGGCGGCCTGGTGGATCGCTTACCGCAGCGACTGGTTCTGAGGCCGCCCGAGTCTCTCTCAGCTCGTACGAGTCTATTTATCCCACGATGGCGTGCGTGATTCCACGCCACCACGCGGGATTGATTCGCCACATGTAGATCGCAAGGTTCTGGCCAACGATCACCGCCGGAAGCGCGTAGAGATACACCTTGTGGACGCGTCGGTCGATGATCAGATCGCGGATGACGCCGAGCCCCATCAGAAGGTCCAGGCAAAGATAGAAGAGGTTGTGGTTGAACAGGAAGTCAAAGCGGCCGACTGGTGCGTCCATCAGACTGCAAGTTGCGATGAACAAGAACCGGCGATGGAACTCGGGCCTGGTCCGCCAATAAATGGCAAGGCCAAGGCACGTCCCGAAGACGATCATGTCGTAGAACGGGATCGAGAGAAACGCATCTACCCCAGCCTGATGGAGCTGAAAGGTGTCGAAGCGTGTCATGACGATGGCGATGGCGACGCCCAGCAGAACCATCCCCGTGCCGAGCGCGGCTCCAAACCAGCCGAACAAACGATGCAGGCTCACGTTATGCGTGCGAACCAACGTGGACTGCGCCATGAAGAACATCACCCATGCCGAGAAAGCGGCACCGTGAATCCACAGAAGCAGGGGCCGGGGCACGGCGGCATGAAAGAGATTGTCGTTTACGGTGCGGCTGAAACCCCAAACTACAATCACGGCAAACAGCAGCGACATGCAGAAATAAAAATACCGGCTTACAAACCGTTTGAGCGGGCTGGCCGTGCTCGCTCTTTTTTCTGTTGCGACTACAGATCCGACTGGTGCCGCATTGACGAAGTGCATTGGATTTTTCCCCGATTCGTGTGGCTACTCGATTCGTGTGGCTAATGGATTGTCTGCTCGCTCTTGCGCACTGCCGGAGCGGTCGTCGAACCCTGAAACTTCGGCTCTCCCAGCTTCGTGATCCACAGTCCTGAATGAATGTCGTTGAAGTACATCAAGCTATTCAGCAGAGGACTGTCGCAGGTCACCGAGCAAGGCTGACCTCCCCAGGTGAACGGCAAGTTGGGACGAAATCCCTTCGCGTCGCCGGTCCAGAAGCGGGCAATCTCGCGGCCCTGCCGGTAGAGATCGCCGCGCAATTCGCCGGAGATATCGAGAACGCGGGCGCCGCCGCTGTAGTAGCCCTCGTACAGCATGTCGTTCGCCGCCCAGAAATTGTGCGAGCCGCCTTCAGGCACCTCATACTGCGCGACTTCTTTCGGATGCTTGATGTCGCTCAGATCCATCACGTGGCAGATGGCGCGCACGGGAATGCGGTCGCGATTCTCAAGGCTGAAAATTCCAGGAAAAACCTCGTCGCCGACAAACAGATAGTTCTTGTAGCGAAAGACGCTGTGCGTGCCTGCGAGCCAGCCGTCGCCATAAAGTTCGTAGTGATTGAACTTGTACTGGGCGATCAGCTTGGGGTTCTCCGGCGTTCCGCCGCTCATGCCGTTGCCCACATCGAGAATCACCAGCCCATCGCGCCAGTATGCAAGATAAGCGATCCCGTCTTTCACCTGCAGATCGTGCAGGTAACGGCCGCTGGTCATCGAGCCCATCTCGGTGTTGATGCTGACGACCGTGGGATTCTCGACCTGCCAGCGCGCCACTTCCTTGGGATGCTTGGGATCCTGAAAGTCGATAACGCGCAGCGATCCGGTTGCATCGTCGGTGAGATAAACGTAGTGCCCATCGATGTAAGCGCTGTGCACGCCGCCAGTGACCGTCGCGGTGTATTCCGAGAGCACTTTCAGATGCGAAGGATCGGTAGTGTCGAGGAACACGATGCCGTTCTTGCGATTGGAAGCGCCTTCGCGCGTGAACACGCCAATCTTCTCGTCGGGAGTCGTGCTGATGTCGTTGACGAGCCGAGCGTCGACCTTGAGCGTGTCGAGGAGTTTGGGATTCGCCGGGTCGGCGATGTCGTACACGAACACCTTATCGGCGACGGTCGCGAGGTAAGCGTGATGCCCGATGATCCACTCCTCCGACATTTGCAAATCCGGCATGGGTACATGAGCCACCACTTCTACTTCGCGCTCCACATTGCGCGGGCGCACCACCACGGACGCCGACGCACTGTGCTGCCCGCTGCTGGCCGTGACCACGTAGGTTCCGGCCTTCTCCGCTACGAAAGCGCCATCCGCGTAAACAGCCGCGCCGCTTCCGCTGATCGACCAATGCACGGCTGGAGCCTTGCCGCCGCTGACATCGCCGGCAGTGAAGTGAACGACGTCTCCAGTGCGCGCATCGGTGGATGCGGGCTTGATCGTGAGCTTGCGCACTGAATCGCGCACTACCTGCACTCTGACTGTGCCACTCGCCTCGTCGGCGGTCGCTTTGATGGTCGCGCTTCCGGCGGCAACGCCGGTAACCAGTCCAGCCGCGTCTACGGTGGCGATGGACGGCTTGTCTGAAGTCCACTGGATCAGCGCATCGGCGCGCGGATTCCCGTTCGACGTACGAGCGATGACGTTGAGCTTCTCCGCACTTCCGGCAACGATGGAGTGCGGCAGTGCTTCCAGTTCAAGAGTTGCGATCTTCGAATTCGCCACGTTCACCTTCGCGTAGCCAGTCTTGCCCGCGATGACGGCGCCCACCGTCACTACTCCGGGCGCGTGGAAGGTGACTTCGCCCGATTCATCCGCACCAGCGAGATCGAAGGGAGCGGCAAACCAGACCGACGGTTTGGCATCGATCGGGTTGCCCGCAGAGTCTTTGGCCGCAGCACTGAACTTGACCCTCTGCCCCACCTGCACGTCGAGAGTCTTCGGGGTGATCTCGACGCTGGCGGGAGCCACCGAAGTAGAAGCCGCTTCCTGGGGCTTTGCCGAATCTTGAGGCTTCGCGCTGGCGTCTTGCGCCCACGCGCCCGACGCCGAGAGAGCCATAACTGCAACCGCCAATACGAATGCATTGCGCTTAAACATTCGGCCTCCGCTGGATGTTTGCTGTTGCGCTACTGCTTGACCGGATCCATCTTCCAGAAATCAATGCCCGCCGCCTGCGCCCCCACGTCGACAGTGGCGACGGTCGTCAAACTCTTGAGGTCGATGACTTCGACCGTACCCGGCTCGGAGCCCACGCCTTCGACCGAGATGAACGCGTAACGATCGTCGGGCGAAACCACGATTCCGTGAACGACCTTGCGCTTCGTCGGAATCCGCACCAGTTCTTTACCTGCGACGGGATCGAAAATGGAGACGGACTGTCCGCGCTTGTTGCTGGCAATCAGGCGGCCGTCTTTGGTCATGGCCAGGTTGTAAACGCCGTTGCCGGCGGGAAAGCGCCGCGCCATCGTCCAGGTATCGGTGTTGACGGCGACGATCTCGTTCGATTGATTACAGGCCACGTAAATGACGGAGCCATCATTCGACGGTTGCGCCCAAGTGGGCGTGCACGACGGTTTGTGATCCGCCATGCTGTGCCCGGACATCTTGGAATCGGCGGCGTAGGGAGCGCCCGTCATCCCCATCTCCTTGCCCGGAGCCAGCATGAAGTAGCGGTCCACGGCGAATTTGCCGGTATCGATTTCGACCAGCATGTCGTCCATCATGCAGGCTGAGTAATGCTTCGTTCCCGCGTGGTTGAGGCGCGAGCCGTGCGGCATGGTGCAGGTAGTGATGCGCTTGACCTCAATCATCTGGTCGGTGGCGACAACCGAGACCGACGAAGGAACCATGTCGCCATGAAAGTTGGCGTTGGCCACGTAGACGAAATTGCCGTCTGCGGAAATGTCGGTGGTCGCCGGGAACATGCCCAGGCTGGTGTACTTGATCGCGGTATTGCTTCCGGCGCGATATTTCCAGAGGGAGCCTTCGGGACGGCCGTGTCCCTGCGCGACGTAGACGAATTGCTTGTCGGGAGAGACGGCGACGCCGTGCGGGCCATTGATGTCGGTGGGCATCAGGCCAATGCGCGCTTCACTCTCGATGCGGGCTCCGCCGGGGCCGAAACGGATCAACACAATTTTGTCGGCGGATTCACATACCACGTAGACGAGGTAATCCTGCGCTAGAGGTTGCGCAGCGGCGGCGGACTGCGCAAGGACAGGCGCGGCCAGCGTCAGCCACAGAGCGCAAATCGCTAACCAAACTATGGCGCGCAAAAGACCTCTTCGTTTCGTAGAGGAAACAGCGGTCCCCATCATCATTTGTCAGTTAGTGGTACCGGCCGCGTCCAGTCGGGCGAGGACGCTCCCACATTCGCCGCACTACTCTACCATACGCATCGGAACAGGGATAAAAGGCGCCCGCCTCGACGCCAGCAATTTCACAGAAAGTTGGGAACTTTCCGGCTTGAGGCTCGTATCCTCAGTAACACTCGCGACTGATCGGGGAACGATTAAGCGCACTGGGGCCCAGGGGTCACTAAAAGAGGATTGCAACCATGCGATTGCCGTTATTGGTTTTTCACGTCAGTGCCGGCGTGCTGGCGATGTTCGCTGGCGCCGTGGCAATATCTTTCCGCAAAGGTTCTCCTTGGCACGCCAGAGCGGGAAACGTCTTTGTCGCCGCGACGCTGGGCATGGCAGCGGCGGCCTCGTGCCTGGCCTTTATGAAACATCAAACGAACAACGTGTTCGGCGGAATTCTGACGATCTATATGGTGGCGACGGCATGGGCAACGGCCCGGCGCAGAGGGGAAGAGACTAGCATTGCGGATTGGGTTGGGTTCCTGTTTGCGCTGACCATTGGAGTTCTGAGTGTGCTTCATGGGATGCAAAAGGTTGCGGTGCGCGTGCCGTCAGAGGGAAGTCCGGCTTTCATGGATATTTTTATGGGTTCGGTGATTCTGCTGGCCGGGCTGGGAGACCTGAGAATGTTGCTCCGCGGAATTTCCGGCAAACGACGCATCGCGCGGCACCTTTGGCGTATGTGCTTCGGCTGGTTTATCGCGACAGGCTCGTTCTTCCTGGGACAGCAGCAGGTATTTCCCGTCTGGTTGCGCGGATCACCCGTACTCCTGGTACCGGCCCTTCTGCCACTCGTGCTATTGATCTTTTGGCTGATTCGAGTTCGCTTCACCAGCGTGTACAAAAAGCTGTCGATGCCACGGACCGCGTATTCGACTTAGGTTTCGCGCTTACTTCAGTGCAACACATGCAGGGGCGACGCGCGAAGGCGCTCAAACTCTATTTTGGCCGGGTGATTGCGCCCTGTGACGCGGACGCGACCAATGCTGCATATTTCGCGAATACGCCGGTGGCATAGCGCGGCTGTGGGGCCTTCCACTGGGCCATTCGCTGGCGCAGCACATCGTTGCTAACTTCGACCTTCAGTACCTGCTTGCGCACGTCGAAGTGAATCATGTCGCCATCGCGCACGCCGGCGATGGGGCCTCCCAACGCGGCTTCCGGAGAAACGTGCCCGGCCATCAACCCGCGGGTCGCGCCGCTGAAGCGGCCGTCCGTCAATAGCGCCACCGAATCACCGAGTCCCTCGCCCACGATGGCCGCAGTAACGCCCAACATCTCACGCATTCCCGGACCACCTTTCGGTCCTTCGTTGCGAATTACGACCACGTCTCCGGCCTTGATTTTCTTCGACGTAACCGCCGTCATGGCGTCTTCTTCGGATTCAAACACGCGGGCCGGGCCGCGATGCTCCAAGCGCTCATGGCCGCTGATCTTAGCCACGCAACCTTCGGGGGCAAGATTTCCCTTGAGAATAACGAGGCCGCCTGTTGCTTTTAGCGGCTTGTCGAGCGGAGCGATTACTTCCTGCCCGGAAGTCTCGTGGGCGCTTTCGGCTTCTTGCGAGAGGGTCTGACCGGTCACGGTCTTGGCCGATCCATGCAGATACTTGCCGCTCATCAGGCGCTGGGCGAGCAGGCGAATACCGCCGGCGTGATGCATGTCGGCGGCAACGAACCGGCCGGAAGGTTTGAGGTCGGCGAGGAGCGGAGTTCGCTCGCTCACCGTCTGGAAATCATCAATCTGAAGTTCCACGCCGGCTTCACGCGAAATCGCCAGCAGATGCAAAACCGCGTTGGTGGATCCGCCCGTCGCGGCCACCGCGGCAATCGCATTCTCGAATGCGTCGCGGGTGAGAATGTCGCGAGGCTTGAGATTTTTCTGCAGCAGGCTCATCACGACTTGGCCGCAGTCGAATGAGATCTGATCTTTTTGTGCGTCCATTGCCGGAACGCTGTTGAAGCCCATGGGCGACAGTCCGATCATCTCCATTACGGTCGACATGGTGTTGGCGGTATATTGTCCGCCACACGCGCCCGCTCCGGGACAGGCGACATCTTCGAGCTCTTTCAGTTCCGCGTCGCTCATCTTGCCTGCAACATTGGCTCCGATGGCTTCGAAGACATCCTGCACCGTGACATCCTTGCCGCGATAGCTGCCGGGAGCGATTGTCCCGCCATACAGCACCATGCCAGGAAGATTCATACGCGCCAGCGCCATCGCCGCTGCGGGAATGGTCTTGTCACAGCCGACGACGCAAACCACGGCATCGAACATCTGGCCGCGGCACACGAGCTCGATGGAGTCTGCAATCAGTTCGCGGCTGACCAGCGAGGCCCGCATGCCTTCGGTGCCCATGGTTTCTCCATCAGAGATGGCGATGGTGTTGAACTCCATGGGAGTGCCGCCGGCGGCGCGAATTCCTTCCTTCACCTTGGCCGATAAGCGGCGCAGATGGAAGTTGCATGGCATGGTTTCGATCCACGTGTTGGCGACCCCGATTAGAGGACGGCTCAAATCGGCATCGGTAAAGCCAATCGCTTTGAACATCGCACGCGCGCCGGCGCGGTCGCGCCCTTCGGTGATTCCATGGCTGATGTGTTTGAGATCCATAGGTAAAAGATTATAGGAGAAGTACGAATTCAAACCGAGAAGCGTAAACCACTAAGGACACGGAGTTACACAAAGGTTGAAGCTATATGCCGATTTATCCTTCGTGTACCTTCGTGTCCTTAGTGGTCAAATACTTCTTCATCAAAAAATGGGGAACCCGCTTTGCAGGTTCCCCCAAGTTGCATGACGGTGCCCAGGACTCGTCATGCTTGCCCAGCCATAAAAGCGAAGCCGATCTTGACGCCATTCGCAAGGCGACTAGGCGCGAGCCGCGGCGCGCGAATCTTCGAGCGTGACGCCGGCCGGCGGATGATGGGAAACCCATGCGGCGGTGTGCGCTGCGCCCGAACCGACGTGGATCACATCCGCAATCGAATACCATTCGCGATAAAGCTGGCCGGTCTGCTTCTGATTTACGTCGAGCGCGAGCGTGACTTGATGATCACGCTCGGCGGCGGCCGCCTGTACAGCGGGCAGTTCCAGCCCTCGCCGCGAAGCCGCGTTTAGAATGCGCATCAACGTACCCTGCGTGTTGCGATAGCGAATGTGGAACAGCTGCATTTTGTCGCTCCTGTGCCGAATTTGAGTGCAGAAGTAAATTCGTACTTCTGGCATTCTGACTGCCGCATTCCCAACTATTCTTCGAGCATCATTTCTGAAAGCGGCGCGCCTGCCGGAACCATGGGGAAGACGTTGGCTTCGGGCGCGCAATCGAATACGAGCAACTCCGGCTTGGGCGAGCGCAGGAAGCGGTCAATCTGATCGCCGGTCTCCGGCGAAACTGGAAACTCGCGCATGGCATCTTCATTCATCCGGAAGCCGTGAATCTTGTAGGCCTTGGCAATCTCGACGAAATCCGGATTGTCGCTCAGGTCGGTTTCAGCGTAGTTGCGCTGGTAGAACAGCTGCTGCCACTGCCGCACCATGCCGAGGTACTTGTTGTCGATGATGACCATCTTGATAGGCAGCCCGAGGCGATGGACGGTAGCGAGTTCCTGGATGTTCATCTGAAATCCGCCATCGCCGGAGACGCAAAGCACGCAAGCATCGGGACGGGCGAGTTGCACGCCCACCGCGGCCGGCAATGCGAATCCCATGGAACCGAGCCCGCCGGAGGTGATGAAGCCTCGAGGCGACGATGATCGGTAGCGTTGCGCGGCCCACATCTGGTGCTGGCCGACATCGGCAAGAATCACGCTGCCTTCGGGCAAGCGGCTGAAAAGCTCGTCTAGAAAGCGGATGGTAGGCTGCGCAAGTCCACGAGGATCGAGCTCTGCTCGCTCGGGTCCACAAGCGGCTGCTCGCCACCCACCGAAGTCAGGCAGGGAGTGCCGCTGCAATTCGGCTTCGAATGCTGGAATCGTGTCAGCGAGATTTCCAATCACCGGCAAGTCGCAGGGACGCACCCGGTCGAGCTGCGCGGGATCGATTTCGAAGTGAATGATCTTGGCATGCGGCGCGAAGCGTGTTGGCTCGCCCGTGACGCGATCGTCGAGGCGCGCTCCGAAGACCAGGAGTAGATCGGTCTCGTGCAGGGCCATGTTGGCGGCGCGCGTTCCGTGCATGCCGACCATGCCCAGATAGTAGGGAGCTTGCGGGTCCACTGCGCCCAGCCCGTGCACAGTGGCGAACGTGGGAATACTCAGCCGATCAAGCAGGCGCCGCAGATCCGGAATTGCTCCGGAGAGTTTTGCCCCGGCGCCGACCAGCGCCACCGGCTTGGCCGACTGCCGGAGCAAGGCGACGACCGTATCGGTGAATCCTCCGTCGGCATTGGCGTCGGCAGGACGCGCGTGCGGCGTGAACTCCGACGGGCCAGAGAATTCCTTCTTGGCCTTCAGCATGTCGGTGGGAATATCGATGACCACCGGGCCGGGACGTCCGCTGCGCGCCCAGTGAAATCCTTCGGCGATGACGTCGGGAATCTCGTCGATGTTGCGGACGAGGCGGCTCCATTTGGTGAGCGAGAGCGTGACGCCGAAGACATCGGTCTCTTGAAATGCGTCCGTCCCGATCAGCGCGCTGCGGACTTGGCCGGTGATGCACACCAAGGGAACGGAGTCCATCTTCGCGTCGGCAATGCCGGTCACGAGATTGGTTGCGCCCGGACCGCTGGTCGCCATGGCCACTCCGACCTTCCCGGTTACACGCGCGTATCCCTCCGCCGCGAATACAGCACCCTGCTCGTGGCGGGTCAAAATGTGCCGCACACCGCTGCCATCGAGCGCGTCGTAGAGCGGCATGATCGCGCCGCCGGGGTAACCGAAAACCAGGTCAACCCCTTCGGCGCGCAGGCACTGCAGAACGATGTCCGCTCCCTTAAGCATTCACCACCTGTTTTGTGTCTTTGGGAGCAGATGTTTTTTTACCTTCTTTGGGCAGCCAGCTCATCATGCCGCGCAGTTGCGCGCCCACGATTTCGATGGGATGCTGCTTCTCTTTTTCGCGCAGCTTGTTGAAGTTTGGACATCCAGCTTTATTTTCGGCAATCCACTCTTGCGCGAATTTGCCGGATTGAATGTCGGCCAGAGTCTTCTTCATGGCCTGCCGCGTGGCATCGCCGACGACCTGCTCGCCGCGCGTCAGGTCGCCGTACTCGGCCGTGTTCGAGATGGAGTAGCGCATGCGTGCCAATCCACCTTCGTAGATCAGGTCAACGATGAGCTTCACCTCGTGCAGGCATTCGAAGTAGGCAATCTCGGGCGCGTAGCCGGCCTCGACGAGGGTTTCGAATCCCTTCTTGATCAGCGAAGTGAGGCCGCCGCAAAGGACTGCCTGCTCGCCGAAGAGATCGCTCTCAGTTTCCTCTTTGAACGTCGTCTCGAGAACTCCGGCGCGGGTGGAACCGATGCCGTGCGCGTAGGCGAGCCCGAGTTCGTGCGCGCGTCCACTGGCATCCTGCTGGATGGCCAGCAGCGCGGGAACTCCACGGCCTTCGGTGTACACGCGGCGAACGAGATGCCCGGGACTCTTGGGGGCGATCATCACAACGTCGACGTCGGGCGGAGGAACGATTGTTTTGAAATGAATGCTGAAGCCGTGGGAAACGCCGAGCACCTTTCCGGGATGGAGGTAGGGCTTGATGGCCTGCTCGTAGAGTTCGCCCTGTGTTTCGTCGGGCGTTAGGACGTGAATCCAGTCGGCACGCTTGGCGGCCTCGTCAGGAGCGACGACAACCATGCCATCGGCGCGGGCCTGAGCCGCGCTTTGCCGGTTGGGATCGAGACCGATAATGACTTTGTGTCCGCTGTCGCGGAGATTCTGGGCTTGGGCGTGTCCCTGGCTGCCGTAGCCAAGGATGGCGATGGTTTTGCCTTTCAGGGCATCGGGCTTGGCGTCGCGTTCGTAAAAAATTGTGACCACTTCGTGCTCCTCTCGTTGCACAAGGGGAAGAAAAGAGCCCTTGCTTTTTTGGGGATGGGACCTAGTGTATCCCCAGTGGGGAGAAAACAACCCCGATGCGGACCGACCGGTCGGTCGGTTAAGGGACGATGCTACCGGGCTCATCTTCCAGTGTCAAGGATAAAACCGCGGCGGCTTGCCGCGCGCTCATGCGGGGATCAGGGCGGCTCGTCTCCATCGCGCACATTCTAGAGGGCTTATAGAGGTCCAAAAGGGAACGAGAGGGCCATTGCGAGAGAGATTCGCAGCGCCAGTGGATGGAATTGCGCGTAGGCTTAAGAGTCTGGCAGGAGGTATTTGAACCATGCCCGAGAAATGGGTTCCGAGTTCCGAGAAAGCCCTAGTCGCTGGCGCGCAACCGTCGAAGAAATCTGGCACACCCCCCGACAATGGCAAGATGCCGAAGCCGCTGCGCCTGGGCAAGGATTGCGACTACGAGCAGGAACTGGGACGGCTGCAAATCGAGCTAGTGAAGCTCCATGAATGGATCCGCCACGAAGGACTCAAAGTGGTGATTCTGTTCGAAGGGCGAGACGCGGCCGGCAAGGGCAGCGCCATCAAGCGCATCACGCAGACGCTGAATCCCCGCATCTGCCGTGTGGTGGCGTTGGGCACGCCGACGGAGCGGGAGAAGACTCAATGGTATTTTCAGCGTTATGTAGCGCACTTGCCGGCGGCCGGCGAGATGGTTCTGTTCGATCGCAGCTGGTACAACCGCGCCGGGGTCGAGCGCGTGATGGGATTTTGCAGCGAGAGCGAGTACGAGGAGTTCCTTCATAGCTGTCCGGAGTTCGAGCGGATGCTGGTGCGAGCGGGCATCATGCTGGTCAAGTACTGGTTCTCAGTGAGCGATGAGGAACAGGAGCGGCGCTTTCAGGACCGCATGAATGATCCAACCAAACGCTGGAAATTAAGCCCGATGGATCTGGAATCGCGGCGGCGCTGGGCAGAATATTCGCGCGCCAAGGACGAGATGTTCGCGGTTACTGACATCAAGCAGGCGCCCTGGTACGTGGTGGATGCGGAGAACAAGAAATGCGCCCGGCTCAACGTCATCCGTCACTTGTTGTCCCTGATCCCTTACCGGGATATGACCCCGGAGCGGCTGAAGCTGCCGCCCCTCGACAAGACCAAGTATGTGCGACCGCCAATTCAGGGACAGAATTTCATTCCGCAGGTGTACAGCTCGGTTGAATAGGATTGGGCGGTCCTGACGTAAAGTGCGGATGCCTAGATCCTCCCGGCCCGGGACGAAGGCGTTCGCGGCTACACAAAACTTACTTCTCCATGTAGGGCGGACGCAGCTTGCCCTGAGCGGAGTCGAAGGGTCCGCCCCGCGGAGCGCAGCGACGCGTCTCGGAAGTTCCCCTCTTCTCGGCTTCCCTCATCGCTCGACACTCTTCAATTGCGGGCTTTGCGTGCAACCCCGGACGAAGGCGTCCGGGGCTACACAATGGGTCCAGACCGGGCTACATGTGCGCAAAACACCGGTTCCGCGATACCATGGCACGCGATGACTCGCGAGACGGCGGTCGACTCCCGGCAGGAGATCTTGCGCACGGCGGCGCGGCTGTTTCAGCAGCGCGGATATGACGCCACGTCGATGAACGACGTCGCTGCGTCGCTGAAGTTGAGCAAGGGCGGGCTCTATCACCACTTTCAGAGCAAAGACGAGATCCTGTTCGAGATCATGAACCACGCGATGGAGATCACCGAGGAGCGCGTGTTGGCTCCGGTGCGCGGGATTGCGAATCCGGAGGAGCGGCTGCGGGCGCTGATCCGGCTGCACATTGAAGTGGTGCTGAGCCCGCGCGATCGCGAGATCACCGTGATGCTGCACGAGAATCATCCGCTGCCGCCGGGGCTGCGCAAGCGCATCAACACGCGCAAGAAGGAATACATCCACTTCGTCGAGAGCCTGATGGCTGAAGTCCAGCGGGCGCGCCACGCCAAAGGATCTGTCAGTCCACGCGCGGCAGCCTTCGCGCTGCTGGGGATGATCAACTGGATTTATCAGTGGTACAAGCCGGAGGGCGATCTGCAGACGCATAACCTGGTGCCGCAGTTCACCGATCTGGTGCTCGGGGGAATTCTGGCGTGAAGACTTTGTTCACCAGCGTCGCCGAGATTGATCGGCAACGGGCTGCGGGTGGCAAGCTTTACCGCGAATTTCTGCGCGTGCCCACGATGAGCGCCGGCCTGTACGTGCTGGCTGCGGGGGCCACCGATTCGCAGCGTCCTCATCATGAAGATGAGATGTATTACGTAGTGCGCGGCCGGGCGCGCTTTCGGGCGGGCGATGAGGATCAGGAAGTGTCGGCTGGCAGCGTGCTTTTTGTTGCCGCCGAGGTGGAGCATCGGTTTTACGACATCGCCGAGGAACTGGCCGTGCTTGTTTTCTTTGCGCCCGCCGAGAGCTGACGCAAAAACTCACCGCAGAGGACACAGGGGCTGCAGACGCTACTTATGCGGTGGGATCCAGTAGACCTCTTCCTTCACTGATCCCTTGTCGACGAAGCCGCGGCGTTTCAGGATCGCCTTGCTATGCTCGATCATCTCCGGATGTCCGCATAGATAGGCGACTGTGTTGCTCGCGTCCAACTCCCAGTGATCGGCATACTTGCGCAGGATGTCGTCGGCGCGTCCGATCTCTCCCGGCCAGTCCGAGTGATCCCACGGACGGCTGACCGTGGGCACATATTTGAACCAGGGCAATTCTTTGTCGAATTGATTTAATTCTTCTAGGTAGCCGAACTCCCACGGACGGCTCGCGCCGTTGAGCAAGTACAGTTTGTGGCTGCCATCGAAGCGACCCTCTTTCCAATCTTTGGATAGCGTGCGCACGTAGCTGACAAAGGGGGCGACGCCGGTGACGGTCGAGATCAGCAGATGATTTTTACGGCCGTTGCCCATTTCAAGCGAGAACTTGCCTTTGGGGATTTTGCGCATCAGCAACGGATCGCCGACCTGCAACTTGTGCAGCAGTGGCGTGAGGGCACCTTCGGGCACGAGTTCAAAGAAGAATTCGACTTCGTCTTCCGCCGGTGAGGACGCGATCGAATAGGGGCGTTCGATGCGCTTGCCGTTGGCTTCCACTCCGAGCGTGGCGTACTGGCCGGGGACAAAGTTGAATTCGCCGCCGCTGCGGATGCGGAACATCCATAGATCAGGTGCGAAATCGACACGGCGGGTAATCTGCGCGCGATAAAACTTGTCTTCAAGAATCGTCATGACACCAGACCTCAATCTCGGAAATCCTTGTATAAAGTTACGCCGCGGGTTCCTCGCCGAACTCCGTCGGCGGCGCGGGCGAGACACCCCCGCGGCAGCCGGCGGGGCGCCAGCGCTACGCTTACGCTAGCATCGTGCAGGGCTACTCAGTTAGATGAAGTGCGGCTCTCCTCGATGCACTCCAACCGAACGCTCGTGCCGCGAAAAAGATTCGATATCCTAGCCGGAATCGCGCGCTTTGGAAAGTCCTTTCTTGCCGGAAATTTCTAATGCGGCAGATCAGCGAACTTCAGAGGATGTTTCTGCGGCGGCGAGTTGCTCCAACACGGTACGCAGGGCTCTCAGAACCTCATCGGCGGCGTTTGCCTTTAAGGCGAACTTCAGCATTCCATCCGGTGTGAACTGGGCTCCGCGCTGCGCAGACACGAAACGCGCCAGGTGCTCGGGATCGACGGCGGCATTCTGGCGGAACTTGAACGTGACAAAATCGCGTTTGCGTTCGATGGCGTTCACGCCGACCCGCATGCAAAGCAGCTTGAGCGAAGCGTAATCGAGCAGGTTGCGGACGGCTTGCGGCGGTTCTCCGTAGCGGTCCTGCAGTTCGGCGCCGACATCGGAGAGCTGAGACTCCGTTTCGACTCCAGCGACCCGCTTGTACATGCGCAGGCGCTGATTCTCTTCGGGAATGTATTCTGCCGGGATGCGGATGTTGAGGCCGAGGTTAAGTTGTGTTTCAGCCTCGTCGGGCGCGACCTCACCCTTCATCTCGCGGACGGCTCGGTCGAGCATCTGGGTGTAGAGCTCGAATCCGATGGCCTCGATGTGTCCACTCTGCTCGCCGCCAAGAAGATTTCCGGCGCCGCGAAGTTCCAGATCGAGAGCGGCGATTTTGAATCCGGCGCCGAGGTCAGAGAATTCTTTCAGCGCTGCGAGCCGGCGGCGCGCGATGGGTGTGAGTTCCACTTCCTTCGGGATCAGCAGGTAGGCATATGCGCGGCGGTTGGAGCGGCCGACGCGTCCGCGAAGCTGGTAAAGCTCCGACAGGCCAAGGCGATCAGCGCGATTAATCAGGATCGTGTTGCACAACGGAATGTCGAGGCCGTTTTCGATGATCGTAGTCGCGACCAGGATGTCGGCCTCGTGATGCATGAATTGGAGCATCACTTTTTCGAGTTCGGCCTCGCCCATCTGGCCGTGACCCACGATGACGCGCGCTTTCGGAACCAGCGCCTGCAGCTTGGCGGCGATCTCCCAGATGCTCTCGACGCGATTGTGCACGAAATAGACCTGGCCGCCGCGTTCGAGTTCCTGCTCAATGGCCGACTGAATCAATTTGTCGTCCCAGCTGGCAACGACGGTTTGAATCGCCATGCGGTCTTTGGGCGGAGTCTCGATCACGCTCATGTCGCGCAGGCCGACCAGCGACATGTGCAGCGTGCGCGGGATCGGCGTGGCCGACATGGTGAGGACGTCGACCTGCTTGCGCATCTGCTTGATGCGCTCTTTGTGGCGCACGCCAAAACGCTGTTCTTCGTCCACGATCAGCAGGCCGAGGTCGGCGAATTTGAGATCTTTCGAGAGAATGCGGTGGGTGCCGATCAGGATGTCGATCTTGCCGGCTTCGGTCTTCTGCAAAATTTCTTTTTGCTGCTTCGCGTTGCGAAACCGGCTGATCATTTCGATGGTGACGGGGAACGGTCCGAAGCGCTGTTTGAACGTCTCATAGTGCTGGAAAGCGAGGACCGTCGTGGGCGCGAGCACAGCGACCTGCTTATTGTCGCTGATGGCTTTGAAAGCGGCGCGCATGGCGACTTCGGTCTTGCCGTAGCCAACGTCGCCGCAAAGCAGGCGATCCATGGGCAGCGACGATTCCATGTCGCGCATGACATCGGCGATGGCCTGCGCCTGATCGTCGGTCTCGCTGAATTCGAAGGCGTCTTCAAACTCGCGGACAAATTCGCTGCCGGCGGGAAAGGCATGCCCCTGGGCCGTTTTGCGCTCGGCATAGAGCTTGAGCAGCTCCTCGGTCATGTCTTTCATGGCCTTGCGCACGCGGGCTTTGGTCTTGGCCCAGGCCTGCGTGCCGAGATGACTGAGAGCCGGCTTGGCGCCTTCGGACGAACGGTATTTCTGAATGAGATCGAGGCGCGTTAGTGGGACGTAAAGACGCGCGCCCTCCGCGTATTCCAGCAGCATGAACTCGGCGTTGCCGTCACCCTGATTGATTTCCTTGAGGCCCTGATATTGGCCGATGCCATGCTCCACGTGGACGACGTAGTCTCCGACTTGCAGATCGCGGAAGTCGGAGAGGAAGGCGGAAACTTTCGATTTCTGCCGCTGCGGGCGGGCGGCGACGGCTTCCGATTCGTCGAACAGGTCTCGAGCGCCGAAGATCGCGAGGTGGGCTTCGGGAAAGATCACGCCGTCGGGCACGTAGGCTTTAGCGAGCGTGGTGGTGTGGACTTCTCCGGCGAAGTAACTGGTTTCGTCGGCGTAGCTCTCGCCTCCACGAGTGCGGCTGCCGAGTTTAAAGCTGACGTTGTATTCGGTGAAGATGTCGGCCAGGCGCTCGACTTCACCGGTATTCGGAACAGAGAACAAGACTTCATTTCCGGCGGCGGTCAGCTTTTTAACTTCTTCGAGCATCGCGGGAACAGCGCCGTGGAAGCGCTGAGTGGGCTGGGTGAGGATGGTGACGGCAGTGTCGGCGTCTTCACTGCGCGTGATGCCGAGATGTTCGAGATCGGCACCGGTCAGGGCTGCGATCTTGCGCCACCAGTTCTCTGGAGGAAGATAGAGATCTTCGGGGCGGACGAGGTTGCCGACGCCGCTGCGCTCGTGCATTTCGCCGACGCGCGTCCAGAAGCGGTCGAATTCGGAGCGCAGGAGATCCGGTTCGTCGAGCAGGACTGCAGCGTGCGGAAGTAGATCGAAGACAGTGCGATCGGCGCCGGCTACTGGCGCGTAGAACTCCCATCCGGGAAAAACGGTGACTCCGCCGGAGCGGAGCGCGGCTTCCACAATTTCTTCGTTGCCGGCGATCCGCTTGCCCGAGAGCCGAGTGTGAATGGCGCCGAGAAGTTGATCGTTGACCGGAGTTTCAGTGAGCGGCAACAGCAGCGCTTCGTCGATGGGATTCGAAGATCGCTGCGAGGTCGGATCGAAACGGCGGATCGAATCGACTTCATCTCCGAAAAATTCGATGCGCACGGGGCGCTCGGCCTCGGGCGAGTAGACGTCGAGGATGCCTCCGCGCACGGCGTATTGGCCGGGCATTTCGACGACATCGGCCACGGCGTAGCCCACGGTGTTCAGGTGCGCGAGAAGATTATCGAGATCGAAAGATTCGCCGCGGCGCAAGGTGCGGGCCAGATCGGTGTAGTACTCGGCGGAGCGCTGCAGGATGGCGGTGGCTGCAACGGGAGTGACCACGATCGCGGCTTTGCCGGTGGCAATTTTCCACAAAGCGGTCGCGCGCTCTTCCTGGAGTTCAGGATGCGGCGAGAGATTCTGGAACGGCAGCACGTCGCGAGCAGGCAGAGCCACGATGGAATCGGGATCGCAGGCGGCGGTGAGTTCGGAAAATCCACGCAGGACCGGGACGACGTCTTCGATGGCGCGATTGTCGTTGACGATGAAGATCAGCGGCCGTTCAGCGGCGCGGCGCAAAAGCACCAGCAGCAGGGCTTTTGCCGCGGGCGAGAGTCCAGAGACACGCATCCTCCCCGTGCCCTCTTTCAGGTGGGAGGCTACACGCGTGAAGCCGGGAAGCAATTCGACGTCCGCGAAGAGTTCGCGAACGAAGGGAAGAAGCATCGCCCTTTGATTTTAACAGGATCGCTGGCGCGCATGCGGAAGACGCTGTCTCATCGCGGAAGGACGAGTCAGCGCGATCCGACTGGAAATGATCCCCGGGAAAGCATTCGGTTGATCTGGGGAGAAAAGGCCTTGACAAGTTTCTTGCCGAGGTATATTTAACCTAGTAGTTATTTAACTCTTAGGTTTATTACAAAAGATGAACGATCCCCTCAGCGAGACCTTTGGAGCACTGGCCGACCCGACACGGAGAGCCATTCTGGCGCGGCTGGCATCGGGCGAAGCTTCGGTGACGGAACTAGCCGAGCCGTTTGCCATGAGCATGCCTGCGATTTCGAAGCATCTGAAGGTGCTGGAGCGCGCGGGGTTGATTTCACGCGGGCGAGAAGCGCAATGGCGGCCTTGCCGGCTCGAAGCCGGTCCGCTGCAGGACGTGGCCGGCTGGGTAGAGCACTACCGCCGTTTCTGGGAAGAAAGTTTCGACCGCCTGGGCGACTACCTGCAAAAACTTCGGAAACAAGATTGGAAGACCCAAGATTTGAAGACCAAGGAGAAGAAGCATGTCCGCAAAACAGGCAAGAATTGACGCCACGACGGAATCCTCCAAATGGGATCTGGTGCTTACGCGAACTTTTGATGCGCCTCGCAAACTCGTGTTTCAGGCCTGGACAGATCCGAAACACATGGCGCTGTGGTGGGGGCCGGACGGTTTTACGAACCCGGTTTGCGAAGTGGACGCGCGCGCGGGTGGCGCAATCCGCATCGATATGCGCGCTCCCAATGGCGTGGTGTATCCGATGAGCGGCAGGTTCGAGGAAATTAGCGAGCCGGAGCGGTTGGTCTTCATCAGCAGCGCGCTCGACGCGAACGGGAAGTCCATGTTCGACATTCTGAATACGGTTTTATTTGAGGAGCAGCATGGCAAGACAGTGCTCACATTGCAAGCGCGTGTCCTGAAAGCGGCGGTCGAAGCGCCGCAATATCTCAAGGGAATGGAAGTGGGATGGACGCAGAGCTTGGGACGGCTGGGAGCTTATTTACCATTGATGCGGGACAGAGACGGCGGGCTTAAATAAGAGGTTCGACGATCGGACCCGACGCATCCCATAGGCCTACGGGAGCGCGCGAGGAAAATTCAATGCAATCGATGACGCAAGCAGCACCTGTCAAAAACGGCGCGATGGACGGGATGGGTGATGAGCGCGATACCGATTCTTCTGGTATTGCTGGGCAGCGTTATGAAATTGCTGAAGACGGCTGCGGTGCTGGAAGGAATGGCGCGCGCCGGAGTTCCCGAGCGCCTCATCGTGCCCGTGGGAGTTATAGAACTGGTTTGTGCGGTGGTCTATGCGATCCCGCGTACCTCGGTTCTGGGAGCGATTCTGATGACCGGATTGCTGGGCGGAGCGACGATGACCACTTTACGCACCGGTGATCCGACGTTCCTCATGCCGGTGATTGTCGGCATGCTGGCGTGGGGAGGGTTGTATCTGCGGGAGTCGCGTCTGCGAGAGTTGATTCCGCTGCGGATGAACGGGAACTGAATTCTAGGGCTGGACCTTACGTGTGGAAGGCGAGGAGCAAATCGCTGTGAACGACGAAACGCGCAGTAGCGCAGAGCAGGAAATTCGCAACGGGATCGCGGATAAACACCGCGCCATCTGCCGAAAAGATGTTGACGGCATTATGTCGAACTATGCGGACGATGCGGTGATTTTCAATGTGAAACCACCGTTCCAGATGAGCGGGCGTCACGATTGGCAGCAGGTTTGGGAGACGTCTCTATCTCATTTCCCCTCGTCATTCACGATAGAGACAAAGAATCTGCAAGTCAAAATCAGCGGAGATCTCGCTGTGGCTCATTATCTGTACCGCTTCGCCGGCTTGCCCGGGAAGCAGAGCTGGATTCGCAACACCGCTGTCTATCAACGAAGGGGAAGCCATTGGCGGATGGCGCACGAGCATCACTCCGTGCCCTTCGATCCGGAAACTTCGAAGGCGGTCTTCGAGTTCGAATGAAGCAAGTTCGAATGAAGCTTCAGGCGCGCAGCAGAGGGCGCGTCAGGCAGGTTGGACCGCCGCTGCCGTTGATGCAGAGTTCGCCGCCGGGGAAGGTGCGGACGTCGAATCCCGCCTGGCGAAGGCGATCGTTGGTCCTGGAATTCTCTTCGATGGCGAGCAGGCGCCGTCCGCCAAGCGCGAGCACATTGCAAGCCAGCGTATCCCGCTCCGAAGGGTCGATCTCAATCCACTGGAAGCCCCGAGCCTGCAGTAGTTCGACGGTTTCGACCGCGAGCGAGGAAAGATCGACCAGCGCGACGCGCTCATCGAGAAGACTGATCAGCGACATGAGATGAAGGCAGGCTGAGGGTCCCGGTCCGTGGGGCAGAGGAGCGGAAAGAACCTCAACGCCCTTAGGCGCAAGCAGGGCGCGCACCTGCGCGATGCCGGCGGCGTTGGTGCGATAGCCCTGGCCGATGAGCAGAGTTTTCGAATCGAGCCACACGATGTCGCCGGCTTCGGTCGTACCGGGAGCTACGATTTCTCCGAACGTAGGAATTCCAAGCTGCTGGCAGAATGCGCCCTGATGAGCGGCCTCGGCAACGCGGTTCGTTTTCCCGGGACGCATCGTGATCAGGCCGAAATCGGTGGCCAGCGACGCGTCATGGGCGTAGACAGCGTCGAGGGAAAGATGATCCGCGGACGGCAACTCAATCACTTCCGCGCCTGCGGTTTGCAATTCGCGGCATAGGATTTCGTGCTGCGCCTGGGCAGTCGCGAAGTCAGGCGCATGATGAAATCCAAGATCGCGCCAGCGTGCCACCTGTTCCGGGCGATTCCATCCAGCGGTGCGGGGCGAGCGCACGAGCACGCGCTGCAGCGCACCCACCATGGAGTGTCCATTAAAATCGACGCGAGTTTGAGGAAGTGTGGGCAGACGATTTCTCGTGTGACGGCAGGAATGATTCTACGGCAGGGCATGCTCAAGAGGAAAATGGGCCGCGCGCAGGCGCGGGAATCCTGATGCAGCCCCCTATCGGAATCTTTACTGAACTGTTTGCAGCTTTTCTTCGTCGGCCGCGAACGAAACTTGCGCATCGGCGGGCGGAAGTAGTGCGTGGGCCGTGTCCTTGTCTTTGTGGTGAGCGCTGTGCTTCCTCAGCCACTCGTGCAGATGTTGGCGCGCGGCGGGAGAGAGTTTCGAGAAGAAAAGTCCGGCGTGGCCTTGATCGCCGGACCAAATCACGTCGGCGTGGCCGTGAAAAGTGATTTTCGTTCCGGGAAGCACGCAGCGGAATACCAAGTTCGAAATCATAGGCACCGGCTCTGTGGCCTGCACGGCAAGGCCATGCTCTCCGATGTCAATGCTGATTCCCGGAACTGTTCCCGTCGGTAACTCGAGATAGACCAGCGTCTTCACGTCGTAGCGCTCGGACTGGCGCCGGTTTTTTTTACGGGGCTTGCGGCGGGGAGCCAGGCTTTGCTTCACCAGTTCAGGATCGATTGGCTTGTAGAGGATGCGGCCGGCTCCGGATTGAAAAGCCTGGCCGGTACCGGGCCATGCGCGGCTGGCGACTGCCAGCAGGGCGGGCTTCTGCGCCGGCGGCAGCAGATTCGCCATGCGGATGATTTTCTCGGCCCCGTCGAGATCACAATCCACGATTAGAGTCGAGCACTGTCCGGTCATGACCAACTCCAGCGCATTTTGACCGGAGTGGCAGTTCATGAGGTCGATTTCGAGCGGCCCGAGAGTGGCTTGGAGAGTTTGAAGGGATCGATTGTCGTGGCAAAGAACGGCAGCTGACTGGCGCATGAGCTCCAAAGTACGTTGGGCGGCGGGGCGGGTAAATGTCACAGCAGTAATCGCGGGCGCGGTTACCGAAGCATTCTTTTCCCGGAAGAAAAATCCTGAGCCAGCGGCGTAGCGGGCCAGCAGCAGGCGGCGCGACCGGTGAGGGAAATTACGGCTGTTATAATTAAAAATTGCGCTCATGGCTACGAAACGATTGATACGGTCCACAACGGTTTTGTCGATTCGCCGCGGTGGAAGTGTTGTGCTGGCGGGCGATGGACAGGTCACGCTGGGCGAGTCGGTGATTAAACACTCGGCCAAAAAAATCCGGCGGCTTTATAACGACAAGATTGTGGCGGGATTTGCAGGGTCGACCGCCGATGCCTTCACGTTATTCAGCCGCTTCGAGGCCAAGCTGGAGCAGTACCACGGCAACCTGGGGCGCGCGGCTGTCGAACTGGCGCGGGATTGGCGCACCGACAAATTCTTGCGGCATCTGGAGGCGCTTTTGCTGGTGAGCGACAAGGAGCAGACGTTTCTGCTCAGCGGCCAAGGCGATGTGATCGAGCCCGATACCGGGATTGCCGCCATTGGCAGCGGAGGTCCGTATGCGCAGGCCGCGGCGCAGGCGCTTGCCGAGCATACTCAACTCTCGGCCCGGCAAATTGCCGAAGAGGCCATGAAGATTGCCGGGAAAATGTGCATCTATACCAATGATAGGGTCACGATTGAAGAGCTCTGAAAACCGTCGTTGGTCTTCTGTCGTTAGTCGTCGACTTATAACCACAGACTAACAACCAGCGACCAACGACCGACGACGAATTTATGGCTATTTATCTTCCCTCTTCCGCCGAAGAAGAACAGCTCGCGCTGGATGAACTGACTCCGCGCGAGATCGTTAGCGAACTCGACAAGTACGTGATTGGCCAAAAGGACGCGAAGCGCGCCGTGGCGATCGCCTTGCGCAACCGCACGCGGCGGCAGAAGTTGCCTTCGGATCTCGCGGAAGAAATCATTCCGAAGAACATCATCATGATTGGTCCCACCGGCGTGGGGAAGACGGAGATCGCGCGCAGGCTCGCCAAGCTGGCGAATTCTCCGTTCCTGAAAGTCGAGGCATCGAAGTTTACTGAGGTCGGCTACGTCGGGCGCGACGTGGAGTCGATGGTGCGCGATCTGGTGGAGATTGCCATCGACAATGTTCGGGAAGAAAAATTGGAAGACGTCGCAGACAAGGCCGAGTTGAACGCGGAGGAGAGATTGCTGGACATCCTGCTGCCGCCTTCGCCGCCACCGCGGCCCGATCCGGCGGCGAGCGCGGGCGGAGTGGTGATTGACGGCGGCACGGCGCTGGCCGAATCTTCCGGACGGACGCGGGAAAAGCTGCGGCAGCAACTGCGGGAAGGCAAGCTCGACGATCGCATGGTCGAGATCGATGTGCGGGAGCGGAACTTCCCTTCCTTTGAAATTCTGACCAACCAAGGCGTGGAGGAGATGGACGTCAACATCAAAGACATGTTGCCGAACATCTTCGGGCAGCGAACCAAGAAGCGGAAGATGAAGGTGAATGAGGCCTTCGAATATCTGATCCAGGAAGAAGAGCAGCGGCTGATTGATATGGATCAGGTAACGCGGATGGCGATCGATCGTGTGGAGAATTCGGGGATCGTCTTCCTGGATGAGATCGACAAGATTGCCGGACGCGAGGGCGGACATGGGCCCGACGTTTCGCGCGAAGGCGTGCAGCGCGACATTCTGCCGATCGTCGAAGGCACGACCGTGAACACGCGTTATGGAATGGTGCGCACCGATCACATCCTCTTCATTGCCGCGGGCGCGTTCCACGTTTCGAAGCCGAGCGATCTGATTCCCGAACTGCAGGGACGGTTCCCCATCCGTGTAGAACTGCAGTCGCTGACGATGGAAGATTTCGTGCGGATTCTTACCGAGCCGAAGTCGTCGCTGGTGAAGCAGTACACGGCGCTGCTCGAGACCGAAGGCGTAAAGCTCGAGTTCACGAAGGAAGCGCTCGATGAGATTGCACACTTCGCATTCCGCGTGAACGAGAGCACGGAGAATATCGGAGCGCGCCGCCTGCACACGATCATGGAGCGGGTGCTCGACGAGTTGAGTTTCGAGGCGCCGGAGAAAAAGGGGCAGTCGGTCACCGTGGATGCGGATTACGTGCGCAAGATGCTGACCGATATCGTGAAGGATCAGGATTTGTCGCGTTACATCCTTTAAGGAAGTCGCAGTCGCGGCATAGGTCTATACTGGCTCCCATCACCTGGAGCCTAACCCGCACGTGGAACTCTACCGCTGGCTGCCGCCGGATGCCGTGAAGATCGTCCTTGTCCTGTTCCTTTCATTCCTCGTCGGCCTTGAGCGCGAGGAACACAAAACTGCTGCCGGCACGTACTCCTTCGGCGGCGTCCGCACCTTCCCCCTCATTGGACTTCTCGGCTACTCCATCGCCTTGCTCTCTGGCGCTCAACTTATGCCGGTGATTTTGGGATTTCTTGTCGTGGGTGGATTCCTGCTGCTTTCCTATTGGCACAAGCTTTCGCGAGCCGAAGCCGGAGGCGTGACTTCCGAAATGTCCGGCTTGACGACTTATGTGGTTGGCGCGCTCGTCTTCTACGACCATCTCTGGATCGCCACGGCTCTCAGCGTCGCCAGTCTGCTGCTGCTCGAACTGAAGACGGTTCTCGAACGCCTAGCCAACCGCACCGCTCCGCAGGAAATTCTGACCTTCGCCAAATTCCTTCTTCTTACCGTCGTCATCCTGCCCATTCTTCCGAATCAGCAATTCGGACCTTTCCATCTCAATCCGTTCAAGACATGGCTCGTCGTGGTCGCGGTCAGCACCATCTCCTATGGAAGCTATGTGCTGCAAAAAGTGACCAAAGAACGTGGTGGAGTCATCCTCGCCGCATTTCTCGGCGGCGCCTACTCTTCCACTGTGACCACGGTGGCCATGTCCCGCCGCGCAGCCCGCGAGGAGCGTCCGCACCTGTTTGCAGGAGGAATCCTCATCGCTTCCGGAGTGATGTACCTGCGCCTGGTGGCGCTGCTCATGCTCTTCAATCGCCAGCTCGGAGCCCTGCTCGCTCCGGCTTTCCTCGCCCTCGCCGCAGCTGCGCTTCTCACCGGATGGTTCTGGTCACGCCGCCCCGATCCGCTGCAATCCCAGATCAAACGCGAATTCGAACCGGACAACCCTCTGGAACTCCTCGCCGCCTTCGTCTTCGCCTTGTTCTTCATCGCGATGCTTATCGCCACGCAATTGGCTGTTACCTATCTCGGCCACGCCGGGGTTAACATCCTCGCTGCCATCATGGGCGTCACCGACGTCGATCCCTTCATCATGGGTATGACCCAAACTGCCGGCACGCTCACCCCGCTCAAAGTCGCGGCCTTGGCCGTCCTGATCGCCGCAGCCAGCAACAATCTGATCAAAGGCATTTATTCGTTCAGCCTCGCCGACCGCAGAACGGGCATCCAGAGCCTTTCGCTGCTGGTGACGCTGGCCGTGGCTGGACTTGTCCCGATGTTTTGGCTTTGAATTTGCGGGAATTCTAGCATTACCAACGTAAGGGAACCCCGCTGTTTTTACCTGCGAGAACGCTTCCCGCTTCGCTAGCCTTGATGACAGGAAGAACTGTGTCAACTTCGTCCGCGGACACGATTTGTGATCATCCTTACCATCGTCTACCGTATCGTCGTCCACCGCTCCTCTGACCCGACAGCTCTGCTTTTCTGGTGCGCGCTTGGTTTTTGCGCCGGCATCGGCGTGTTCTTTTACGGATTCCGCTTGCTGCAGCGCCGGCACCTCATCCTCGACACACCGTTCTCGAAAATTCGCAGCGCGGCCATGGGCATGGTGGAAATCAGCGGCCTCGCCGTCGGTCCTTATACGATGGTCGCCCCCATCACCGAGCGCGAATGCTTCTACTTCCGCACCCTGGTCTGGGAATGGAAGCAGCAGGGCAAGAATAAGCAATGGGTCAAAGTCGCCGGCGAATGCATGCACGTTCCTTTTTTCGTCGACGACAATACCGGACGCATGCTTATCGACCCGCGCGGCGCCGATCTCGACCTGCACCGCGACTTCGAGCAGGAATTCTCCGATTCGTTTTTCACCACCAAAGAGCCTGCGCCCTCCAACGTGCGCGCTTTCCTGGCCCGCCACGGCGTGGCGACCAACAACAAAATCAAGGTCGAAGAGTTCTGCATCAAGCCCAAGAATTCGCTGTTTATCCTGGGCACTTTGACCGACAACCCGGGGCTGGAGGTCATTGCCCACCCGGTTCAAGACGCGACCCCGGTCAGCACTTTTACCGCGCATGGATTCTCGCTGTCGTTGTCCATAGGCGGAGAACAATTCGAGACCGGATCCCCCATCAATCAATTCTCTTTACAACATCCAGTGCGCGATCCGGAAGTCGTTCATCTCTCCCCGGCGCCGGCTCCTTTGAGCGCCTCGCAAATGACGCAACAGCAAAAGATTGCTGCCGCCCTGCTCAAGGCGGGAATCTCAAATCCCGCAGCGTGGGATGCGGCGGGAATCTCGCCAGAACCAGGTGGCCCAGTGCAAGTTCTCGACAATTCGTCCAACGCAGCCGGCGAAAACGCCAACGGCTCTGCGGATGAATCGAATACAGCTTCGCACAGCGATGACTTTGATCTCCATCCCGCCGTGGCCTTGATGCAAGGCACAAACGATAAGACCTTCCTGATTTCCTGGCGCAGCCAGAAGGAGATTGCCAGCTCGCTGGGCTGGAAATCTGCTCTGATGATCTGGGGCGGCCCGGCGCTCGCGCTTGTCAGCCTATACCTGCTTCTCCGCATCAAGAGCCTACTCTGACAGTCACCTGCTCCTGGTTACCGGCGACGCACCACGGTTCTAACCCTGCGGTAAGTCTTGGCCTCTAAGCGCCGCTCGCTGCCTCTAGTACAATCAGACCCGTGAGCGACCCCGTTCGCATCGGAATTCTGGGCGACTTCAACGGCGATTTTCGCTCGCACCACGCCACCAACGACGCCCTGCAGCATGCCGCCCGCAAACTCCACATGGAGGTGGAAAGCAAGTGGCTTCCCACTCCGTCGCTGGCCGCAGACGGAGGCGATAAAATTCTGGAAGGTTTCGATGGCCTCTGGGCCTCGCCCGGCAGTCCCTACAAGAGTTTCGACGGCATGTTAAAAGGCATCGAGTTCGCCCGGAGCCGAGATTGGCCCTTTCTCGGCACCTGCGGCGGATTTCAATACGCATTCATCGAATTCACGCGCCACGTGCTCGACATCGCCGATGCCGACAGCGCCGAAAATAATTCCGGATCGAAAAACATCATCATCTATCCGGTGGTCTGCGCCGTTCCCGACCGCAAGGGCGACGCGCCCAAACTTTCCGGCGCGGTTCCTGAAATTCGCCTTCGTCCGGGCTCTTATTTGCAGTCCTTTTACGGCAAAGAGCAGGAGACCGTGACCGAAGAATTCTTCTGCAATTTTGAAATCAATCCCGAATTCGAGTGGGCTGCGATGGAAGCCGGCTTCCCTGTGGTCGCCCGCGGCCCGCAAGGCGAGATTCGCGCGATTGAGTCTCCCGTGCACCGCTTCTACATCGCCACCTTGTTCCAGCCACAATTATCGTCCACCGAAAAGAATCCGCATCCCATTGTGCTGGCCTTCGTGCAGGCCGCCGCCGACTGGGGCAAAAAAAAGCTCGACGACAGCGTGCTCGAGTAGCGCCGACGACTCGCTGGCTGTCGCGGCGGCATCGTGCCGCCACATCAAACCCGATCCGACCTGCCCGCAGCCATTACCAAAGGCCAAGCCCTAACCGAGTTCTTTCGCCCCCACCACCTGCATCTGGAGCGGCAACCCATCCCTCGCTAGACTCATCCCCGTCGGTTGCGCTCCCCAAGCGCGCCCGACCAGGAGTCGCTGGCCTCTATGCACATGCAGATGGTGAACTCGTTCCGCGTCCCTTGGGGCACGCTCGTCAGCTACATCCCCATCATCGCCACTATTGTGACCACGCTGTTCAGCGTGGTGCTGGCCCGTGCCACGCTGCGCTACGTCGAGGCCACCGACAAAGGATTAGCCCTAGCCCGCGAGGAGTTCGAGCGCGAATGGAATCCCGACCTGCACATCAAGATGGAACGCGTCTCGTCGGAAGAGGCTCGCGTCATTGTCACCAACCTGGCGAAGGCCTCGGTCCTGCTGCAGCTTCTGCAGTTGCGCAAACTGTCGCACGCCATGCCGTTTGAGCGCTGCCGCCTGAACGATCCTCTGGTTGGAGGCATGACGTGGTCGCAGGAGATGGGCAAGCGCATCCTCTCCTGCACGGGATACGATTTCGAAGGCCCCATCGCCGCCTCGGTGACCTTTTACGCCGCTGGACGCATGTTCCGCACCGACTGGTTCCGCGCCCAGATCCTGGTTCGCGAAGGACGCATTGTGAGCCTCGAGCCCAGTAACATGCCCTCCCGCCGCGTGCGCGTAATCGAGCGAAAAGGCCCGGAACGCCGCCGCGAATTCGTCCAGGACGTCGCGGCCAACGGCGCCCCAGACGAAGCGAACCAGCCCGAGAACGCAATAGCAAAAGGCGCCGGAGCCAACGATTAGTCCGTTGAGTTCTAGATACCAAAAGGGTGCCCCATCCTAGCCGCGCCTTTGCGGCTAGGGTGGGGATTTTGACTTCGATGGAGGCGAGCAATTCGGCTGTCCCACCTTTCCCGACTTTCGAAGTATGGAGACTCCCGCTGCGAGAAGTAAGCATCACCGTCAGGAATGAACTTCCGCGCCGTGCCCAATGTGTAGTCCCGGCTGCTATTCTGCTGCTGATCCTCTCAAAAACTTGAGATCACAATTTGTGATCTCAACTTCGAAACGAACTCATTCCTATGGCAAAGACAGCAATCGCAGTCGCGACCAAAGTGGATTCGAAAATCTTCGTTCTGCGCGGGCAGAGGGTCATCCTGGACCGAGATCTCGCGGAGCTTTATGGCGTCGAGGTCCGGCAGCTGAATCAGCAGGCCAAGCGCAATGCGAAACGATTTCCTCCCGCCTTTCGCTTTCAACTTTCCCCGCATGAACTGAAAATATTGAGATCACAAAATGTGATCTCAAGTGAAGGACATGGCGGGGCCCGTTACCTGCCTTACGTCCTTACCGAACACGGCGCCATCATGGCGGCCACCGTGTTGAACTCCGAGCGCGCCATAGAGATGAGCGTGTTCGTCGTTCTGGCCTTTGTGCGGATGCGCCGCGCCATCGCCGGAAACCGCAACGTCCTGACAAAGCTGGCGGAACTGGAGCGCCGCCTCGAAGGTCACGATGCCGAGATCCACACATTGATGGAGGCGATTCGCGAGCTGATGACTCCGGAAGAGCCCAACCGCCGGCGGATTGGGTTTGAGGCTCCGGAAGGTGCGAGCGGCAAAGCGCTCAAAGGGAGCGCGGTTCAATCGCGAAAGAACGGGTAAATTGACTGTCGAGACGGCGGCGCTAAGGTAACCCTTACCAAGGATCACGAGCCGCCTTGCCAAACCACTAAAGCTTCGTCGTCCCCTGCCGATCCCATCTCTCAGAGGACCAAATCATGATTACTCCAATCAACAGCGTTCATCCGATCGATGCCCGGCAAGTCGCACAGCCGGCTGCGGAACCGAAGCCTGATCCTCATGCCCAGACTCCGCCCGTGCACAAGAGCGGCGAGGTGTCGCAGGATCAGGTCACGCTGAAAAGCGCGGGCCAACCCGACCACGACGCCGGGTAACCGGCATCGGTAAATGATCGAGCTGTAACGCCCGCACTGCAGGCTCTCACGCTGAGGGCGCCAGAAGCTCAAAGGCAGGATAGCTTGCTGCAATCACGGCGAAGGCCTCCGGCGGAGATCCTGCCGGCACGGCGAAATATCTCTGGACCTCGCGCTTGAAGCTGTCGAGATAGGCCTTGAGAATCGGAAGCTTCTCGACGTCATTCAGCGCGCGCAGCCGAAATCTGTCCCGCCGACTTCCTCTCTTCAAAGTGATTTCTCCGGCAGCTTCCGCGTTGCGCACCCACTGCGTGCGCCCGCGCGGAGCGACCAGGTAACGCCTACCCCCGAGCTCCAGCAGATCGACGGGAGTGGCATAGAGCTTGCCCGATTTGCGCCCGCGGACCTGCAGCAGATGAATGTGGACAGGACCAAGGCCGAGTCCGACGACGAAGCCAAAGGTGCGATTGAAGAGTTTTTCGACGGGCGTGGGTTCGCGGAAAGCGGGAAGGGGCGCGTGCATGGGGTAATTATAGGATTGTCTGGGTGTGCGGCGGTGGGGGACGACTCTACCCTTGCTTCACGACTACGTTTGCTTCACGAAGCGCAGCGAGGCGGAGTTCATGCAGTAACGCAGATACGTAGGTTCGGGACCGTCATCGAAGACGTGTCCGAGATGCGCCTCGCACTCCGTACACGTAACCGCGGTGCGGACCATGCCAAACGTTGTATCGCGAATCTCGGTGACGTTCTCGGCGGCAATCGGTTGCCAGAAGCTCGGCCAACCTGTGCCCGAGTCAAACTTTGTGGCTGAATCGAAGAGCGCGTTGTCGCAGCAAATGCAGCGGTACAGGCCCTTGTCGTGCAGGTTCCAATATTTTCCGGAGAAGGCGAGTTCCGTGTCGGCGTTGCGGGTGATGTCGTAAGCGTTCGGTGAAAGCTGCTTGCGCCATTCGTCCGGTGTTTTGATTACCTTGGCAACGCTGACTTTTTTCAGACGCTCGCCGGAGTCGGAGAAGAGCACAACGGTGACTTCCCCGGGCTCGCCGGCCGAGGCCGCGTTGACTTCGAGAGGGCGAGGCTTTCTCCACTGCCACAACGCCAGTCCGCCGAGGGCGGCGGCGGCGCTAGTCAGGAACTCACGGCGCGGTAGATTCACTAAGCTGTCGCGCTTTCTATCGTTATCGAGATCGGAATCGAACATCTATTGCTCCTCACTTGCCGGTGTAGAGTGTAGGAAACTCCTCGCGGAGATGCTCGACTTTCGGCGCATCGTTGAACACGATGTAGGGCTGATTCGGGTGCAGTGCTGCGTAGTTCTGGTGGTAGGCCTCGGCCGGATAAAAAGCCTGCAGAGGCACAACCTGAGTGACGATCGGACGCGAGAACACCTTCGCCTGATCGAGCTGCGCGATGTAGGCCTGCGCGATGTTTTTCTGCTGATCGCTGTTGTAGAAAATTACCGAACGATACTGCGAACCTTCATCGGGGCCTTGACGATTCAGTTGGGTCGGATCGTGAGCCACGGAGAAGAAGACCCGGAGCAGTTCCCCGTAAGTGATCTCGGAGGGATCAAAGACAATCTGCACCGACTCGGCGTGCCCGGTTTCTCCCGTGCTGACAGTTTCATATTCAGCGGTCTTGGCGGAGCCTCCGGAGTAGCCAGAGGTAACGCTGATCACGCCCTTCACGTGCTGGAAGACGGCCTGCACTCCCCAGAAACATCCGCCGGAGAGGACGGCGGTTTCGCGGGCGGATGCGGATGCGCGCGGCACGTCGACGGCCGGCGCTGGAAGTGCGACTGCAGGATTTGCCTTGGCATTGCAGGCGGTGGCGCCGAGCATCGAGGAAAGAAGGATCAGGGCGCAGCGTGTGAACGAGGACATATTTTTCCCTCTCAGAAGCACGTATTTATCGGGCTGGCAAATTGGAGTGACGAGGCGCGGAAAAGTTTCACGGCCCGGCAGAAGCCGCAGCCCGATACGTTCGGGCCGCCGGACAGCCGATGCTGCTGTCCCCCCCATGTGTCGATCCACTTTCCAATTCATTTTCTCAGATCCATGTCGTTCTCATGCAGGTACCGAATGCAGTTCGTACTTGCTTTTTCGCCTTATGTTCGCCAATAATGGCGGCATGGCCATCACACGCAGGCAGCGCGAAGTGTACGACTTCATCTCGCGGTTCGTCACCGAGAACGGGTACTCTCCGTCTTTCGAAGAGATAGGGCACGGGTTGAAGCTGAACTCGCTGGCGACCGTGCACAAGCACATTTCGAATCTGGAAAAGAAAGGGCTGCTCACGCGGGATTACAACCGAAGCCGCTCGATCGACTTGTTGCCGCCAAAAGGAAAGCTGAAGCAATCAATGAGCGTGAACAGTTCCGTGGTGCTGCCGCTGATGGGGCGGATCGCCGCCGGGCAGCCGATCCAAGCCATTGAGAATCCGGAGACGATTTCGCTGGCGGATTTCGTGCGCTCGAAAGAGGTGTTTGTGCTCGAAGTGCGCGGGGATTCCATGCAGGATGAAGCAATTCTCGACGGGGACTATGTACTGGTCGAGAAGGCGCGGACTGCGCACAATGGAGACATCGTGGTGGCGCTGGTGGACACGACCGACGCAACCCTGAAGCGGTTTTACCGCGAGGGCGATACCATTCGGCTGCAGCCATCCAATGCGAACATGAAGCCGATCATCGTGCCGGCGGCATCGGTAGATGTACAGGGGAGGGTGATCGGAGTGCTGCGGAAGTACTGAAGAAGGCTATCAGCCATTAACTCTCAGCCTTCAGCCTTCAGCTAAGATCCAAGAATGCAAAACGCCCGGAACAGTTCCGGGCGTTCCCTTCTTCTGAATGCTACCGGCTAAAAGCTGATAGCTGACGGCTGACAGCCTTTTACCCGATGTGCTTGTTCAGGGCCTGGGCAATCGCGTCCTTGGGGCGATAGCCGACCAATTGCTCGACGACCTGGCCTCCCTTGAACACTAACAGGGTCGGGATGCCGGTCACTTTGTAGCGCATCGGGGTCGCCATATTGGCATCGACATCCATCTTGCCGATCTTAATTTTGCCCTGATACTCGGTGGCCAGTTCCTCGACGATGGGGGCGATAGCGCGGCAGGGGCCGCACCAGGTTGCCCAGAAGTCCACCAGAACGGGCTTGTCCGATTTCAAAACATCCTGGTCGAAGTTCGCATCTGTGACTTCGACGATTCCGTTGCCTGCCATTTCGATCTCCTCGTTTTAAATGTCGCGCTGCCGGCGGACGCTGCATGAAGCTGGCGTCGCCGCGGCGAATCTACATGAGTGCATCCGTATGGAATCCCAACTCATTATCCTAACACTGCACTTAGATGCGGGGGGAGGAGGAAAGTCGCAAAAGGGCCGACTGTGCCCGGGACGGGCAAAACCTCGTTAAGGCGTCTGGTTCGCGGGTGGTGGCGAGCCCGAATTGGTTTCCTCTGGGTGCTTTTCGCTGCCTGCATCTGGTTTAGGATTCAGCGACTTGATGTAACTGACCAGCTGCCAGCGTTGCGGTTCCGGAAGCTTGGACCACACCGGCATGCCGCGGCGGACTACTCCGTTGCTCAGGAGCCAGAAGAGAGTGCCGGGCGTGGATTGTTGTACTTCGTCGGCGAGCAGGCTGGGAGCCTTCTTGCCGCCCTCGGCCATTTCTCCGTGACATTCGGAGCAGTGCAGGGCGAACAGCTTGGCGCCGCCAACCACGGCATCCGGATCATCTTGCAGGGGGTTGCGGCGGGCAACCGCTTTTTTCGGAGCTTTGGTCAGCGGTGCGTAAACGGGGTTGGCGGTTCGAGGAGCCTCTGCAGTCTGGGCAAATGCGATTGCGATCAGCAGGACAGACACGAAACATGACGAGAGGACTCGGTTCATCAGCGTCCTCCAAACAGGCGGCTCAGCGCGTTGCCGAAGCCGGAAAACTCGCGGGACACGCCCAAGCGCAACAGAAAGCGATGGCTGTTATCGTTCAGGCCAAAGCCCGGGGATATACGTATGGTCCAATCCGAGGGAAGATTCCACGCGGCCACTGGAGCAAGGTAATGCGAAGTGTTGGGCAAACCGAACCTCGACGTGGTGCCTAATCCGCCGTACATTTCCACGCCCGCGACGAAATTCTCCGCGCAGAAACTGCAGCGCTGGGCGGAAGCCTTCAAACCCAGGGGCCGGCTGGCCCCGATCGCATAGCCGAACTCCCAAGGATTGCCGCCGGTGAGGTTCTTGGCGGCCAAGGTATTTTCGGCGATGTTCCAACTCTTGAAGTTTTTCGAGAGCAGCAGCTTCAACTCCATTTCGTGATCGTGTTCCTGGCTGGCAATCGCATTGGGCACGGCATAGTCCGATTCAACGTCGTGGCCTTCGACTTCTTTCAAAATTTTGTCGGCGCCGCTGGTTTGCTCGTATTCGAGGTAGAGCACGGGATTGATGAAGTGCTCGTTCTGGAGCAGGCGAACCCGATTCTCCCAGCGGAATCCGGTGAAGACCGTGCTCTCGTTGAAAGTGGTCTGAGAGTCGAGATAGAACTCCGTCGTCCAGAAGGCAGTGACCCCGTATTCGAACTCGCTCCAGAAGGCGTGGAAATCGTTGGCTGCGCGCTGCGTGCCGAAGGTGGAAAAGCATTCGACTTCAAGACTGCCGGGCTCTTCCAGGTAATGGTCATAGGTAACGATGTAGGGGCTCTCTTGCGCCCGGGCGGGAATAACGGCTCCGGCAAGCATCGTCAGAACAATGAGAACCAGGCGTCCGCGGGATGTCCGCCGGTCGCCGCTAAATTTGCGCTGTAAGATTGAAAACATAGTTGCAACTGAGTCGCATCTGGAAGTACCATCCAAGAATGCCGGAATGCGGGACTCCGTGTCCAGTTTCGGCGAAAGAATTCGTCGCAGTTTGCTTGCGACCAGTTGCGACAAAGGATTTTCTTATGCCACTTCCTCAGAGTGAAGCGCCAGGTCGATTGCAGGCGCACTTTGCCGGGCGCG
>Ga0187805_10000023_pt1 | contig 58045 bp, 51 predicted proteins | sample NC_wetland_sal_i_6_FD_132965 | JGI IMG/M metagenome (GOLD analysis project Ga0187805, IMG submission 132965) | Wetland sediment microbial communities from Neuse River Estuary, North Carolina, USA - Control_5 | ecosystem: Environmental > Aquatic > Freshwater > Wetlands > Sediment | place: USA...
GCATGGGCTTCGAGAAATCCTGCGCATGCTTGAACTCTCCACGCCGGTGCAGTACGTGAAAGGCGTTGGTCCGCGGATCGCGGAATTGCTGGCCGGCAAGGGCATCCACACGGTCGGCGACCTGCTCCATTATCTTCCCTTCCGCTACGAAGACCGGTTGAACCCGCGCGGCATTGCCGAGTTGCGGGCCGGGGAGATGGCTACGGTGGTCGCCGAAGTTCGCAACTCAGGATTGTTTCGCACCCGCCGCATGCCCATCTTTCAGCTCACGGTGGGGCAAGGCCGCACCCGGCTGCGCTGCCTGTGGTTCAACGCGACGTACCTGCAAGACAAGTTTGTGCCGGGGCAGATGATTGCGCTCTACGGCAAGGTCGAAGAGGATCCGCGCAGCCGCGAATTGCAGATTATGCAGCCGCAGTTCGAGATTTTGGGCGAGGCTGGCGACTCCGAGAATGGCTCGGATAAGAAAGCTGCCGAGTCGCTGGAAATTGGACGGATTGTCCCGATCTATGAATCCATCGGACGCCTTACCCCGCGCTGGTTCCGGCGCATCATCCACACTGCTCTCGACAATCTAACGCCCGATTTGCCGGAGCCGATTCCGGCCGCGGTGCGATCGCACCTGGGATTGATTTCTCCGCGGGCTGCTTTGTGGAATGTCCACTGGCCCGAGCCGGGGGAAAGTCTGGAACAACTGCAGTCGACGCGAACGCCGGCCCACATCCGGATGATCTTCGACGAACTGTTTTTTGTGGAGTTGGGCCTGGAGCTGAAGCGGCGTCAACAAAAGGCGCAGACGGGAATCGCGTTTCGCCTGGACGATCGGGCGCGGGCGGCGATCAAGAAGATTTTGCCCTTTCATCCTACGGCCGCCCAGAAGCGGGTACTCAAAGAAATCGCGGGCGACATGGAGAAGCCTTATCCCATGCGGCGTTTGCTGCAAGGCGATGTGGGTTCGGGGAAAACCATCGTGGCCTTTGAGGCCGCGATTATCGCGATCGAGAACGGCTGCCAGGTGGCCTTGATGGCGCCGACGGAAATTTTGGCGCAACAGCATTATTTTTCGGCGCGGCGAATTCTGGAGAATGCCGGATACCGCATCGTGCTGCTGACGGGTTCGCTAGAAAGCGATCGCAAGCGGGAAATCCGCAGGCACATTGCGCAGGGGAATGCGCAACTGGTGATTGGCACCCATGCCCTGCTGGAAGAAAAAGTTGAGTTTGCCAAGCTTGGGCTGGTCATTGTGGACGAGCAACATCGCTTCGGGGTGATGCAGCGGCTGAAGCTGATGAAGAAGTCGGGCGAAAGCGGCGAAGGTGCCGATGTGGGGAGTGGTGGTGTGGGGACGGGCGCTCCCGCCCGTCCGGCCGAGCGAATCTCGGCTGTTGCCGGCGAGCCCGATGTCCTGGTGATGACCGCGACCCCCATTCCACGCACCCTTGCGCTCACCCTTTACGGTGACCTCGATTTGAGCGTGCTCGACGAATTGCCGCCGGGGCGCACACCCATCGTCACCAAATGCGTTTCCGACGAGGAATCGCCGAAAGTGTGGGAGTTCGTTCGCAAGCAAGTGGCGGCGGGACACCAGGCCTACGTTGTCTATCCCGTGATCGCCGAGAATGAAGAGAGTGAACTCAAGGCCGCGATCAAGATGTACCGCGAACTGAGCGGCAAGACTTTCACCGACCTCAAAGTTGGCTTGCTGCACGGGCGCCTCGATGCCGATCTGAAAGATCAGGTCATGCGCATGTTTCAGAGAGGCGAATTGCAGATTCTGGTGGCGACCACGGTCATCGAAGTCGGCGTGGACGTGCCCAACGCAACGGTCATGGTAATAGAGCATGCCGAGCGCTTCGGCCTAGCGCAGCTTCATCAGTTGCGCGGCCGGATCGGGCGGGGAGCGGCGAAATCGTATTGCGTCCTCATGACGGGAGGGAAAATCTCCGAAGACGGACAAAAGCGCCTGGACGCCATGACGCGCACCAACGACGGGTTCAAAATCGCCGAACTTGATCTGGAGCTTCGCGGTCCGGGAGAATTCTTTGGCACAAAGCAGGCAGGACTGCCCAACTTTCGCGTGGCCAACATCATTCGCGACGCGCAGTTGCTGGAGGCAGCGAAGCGGGAAGCCGCCACGGTGCTGGCGGGGCCGAACGCGGAAGTCTCCGCCGAAGAGATCAGCCGCGCGCTCGTGTTCATGCGGACGCGCTGGCAGCACACGTATGGACTGGTCGAGGTGGGCTAGGCAAGACGTTTGATAAAATCAAAAGGATGGCCGGAACCTCCCAGCTGATTCAGATCGAGATCGCACCTCCAGTGCGCGCGCCAAAACCCCGTTGGCTGCGGGCGAAAGCTCCCGTCGGCGAGAATTTCCATAACCTGAAAAAGCTGGCTCGTGGCCTGGGCCTGCATACCGTGTGCGAGTCGGCGCAGTGCCCGAATATCGGCGAGTGCTGGAACCATAAAACCGCAACCTTCATGCTTTTGGGAGATATCTGTACGCGTCGCTGCGGATTTTGCGCGGTACCCAAGGGACGTCCGCAGCCCATTGATTGGGAAGAGCCGCGACGAGTCGCGGAAGCAGTCGCCACCTTGGGCTTGAAGCATGCCGTGGTGACGAGCGTGAACCGTGACGACGACAACATCGGCAGCGCGCGGGTTTTTGCGGAGACGATTCGCGAAATTCGCGAACTCACGCCGGATTGCCGCGTCGAAGTGCTGATCCCTGACTTTCAAGGATTAGAAGAATCGCTGCGCATTGTGCTGGACGCACGTCCCGACGTGCTCAACCACAACACCGAGACGGTGCCGCGACTTTACCGCGCTGTGCGGTCTGGCGCGCGCTACGAGCGGACGCTCACGCTGCTCGAAAACGCCAAGAAATTTTCTGCGGGGATGGTCACGAAGAGCGGAGTAATGGTCGGTCTGGGAGAATCTTCAGAGGAATTGATCGAGGTCTTCCGAGATCTGGGTACGCGCGGTGTCGACATTCTTACGGTCGGTCAATACCTGCGCCCCTCGAAAGATCATCTGCCAATCGCACGCTTCTACGAACCTGAAGAGTTCCTCTACCTGCGGAATGAGGCTTTGCGCTTTGGGTTTAGGCACGTTGAATCGGGACCGATGGTGCGTTCGAGTTATCACGCGCACGAGCACGCCGATGCCGCCGCCACTCCGCGCGCCTGATTCACTTATCAATAATTCCGCGCCAGATATTCCCGCAAATGGTCGAGCCTGAAACTGGCGTCGCCGGTTTCAATCTGCAAAAGCAGTTGCGCCGCGGTCAGTTGATTATAAAAATCGAGCGCGGCCGAAGTATCCGGATTAGCCACGTAGTCGAGATTTCGACTGACCTCACCACTCTCTTCCTGAAGTGATTTGAGCCTGGACTCCTGCGCCACAATGCCGTCGAGCAGTTGCTGGTGCAGGACTTCCATGTTGCGCACGACGTCGCCCTCCTGCACCTTTTTCCATTCGCTGTAAGCATCCACAGCGCGGTCCAGATGCCTATTGATGGCGCGACTGGCGAGATTGTAGTTTACCGAGACCGCCCCGTAGGGTTGCGGGCCATAGTCGACGGGATTGACCTGCTGATGCACGCCCACGGAGAGAGCAACGTCCCAGTTATTCTGTCGGTTGAACTTGTCAAGAGCTTTCTGCTCGCTGGTTTCGCCGTTCTGCTTTTCGGCGATGAGTTCCTTCAACGTCCTATCGCTGAGCGCGGGGACGTAGAGCGCGGTGATCTTCGACTGCGTGTCGGCACGGTCGGCGTCAAGCTTGATCCTTGTGGTCTGCAGCGCGAAAAGCGTGACCCGGGTTGCGTTCTGCGCCTCGACCATTTTGGAAGTCTTTTGCATCAATGCCTCAAGCGACTTCGCCGCCTGATCGATGAGAGCGAGCCGGTTGGTTAGAGCGTCTTTTTCGAGCTTCGAAAGGGCATACTGCACGTCCTGCTGAGCCGCGGTCGTGGCCTTGTAGAGTTCGCAATTCTTGCGCGCCACGTTCATGCTTAGCGAAGCTTTTCTGAAATCCGAAAGCCCCAGCGATGCGCCGCCCACGATCTGCAGGGGCAGCCCGGTTTCAGGCTGAGTCATTCCGGCGAAGCCGATTGGGGTACGCAGCAAATCCCGCTGGGCCTGCGCCTGTTCCATCACGTAGGAACAGTACGCCAGCTGATCGGTCTGGTCCGCCGCCAACGCGGGGACGCTCATGAACACCGCTGCGGCCATCACCACTTTCCAGTGATTCAGAAACATTCGATTCTCCTTGCATGAACGAGGCTTGAATGGACGAGGCTGGGATGGACGAGGCCGCATCGATCAAAAAAGGACTGGCTTGCGGCCCAGGAATACGGTCTTGGATTTCGCGGATTCGGGATGATCCAGATTCATCTCAATGAGGAAGCCTCGAATCTGGGTCTTGAAGATAGGATGAATGGCCTGCTCTTCGCCAGGGAAAATCTGCTTCACCGTGCCCACCTTGCGGCACACGATCATATTCAGATAGCAGTCGTAAATGGCGCTGCCCACCTGCGCAGAAGCCTGGTCGTCATAGGGTACGAAGGCGAAGTAGAGTGTCTGTCCCCCGGCGGCGTTCAGATAGTACGGGTTCTGCTTGGCCGTGACGATTGCCTCGCGCAGGCGGTCGATTTGGCGCGACTCCTCGTGCAGCTGCTTTTCGGCGACGTTGATGGCGATATCCAACTGCGCGACCTCCGAACGCAACTCGGCCTGCTTGACCAGAACATTCAGCGAATTCGTGCCCACGCTGGTCTTGTCGAGAACGCTGTCGGTGAGCAGGACTTCGGCGATTTTGCTGTCGGTGTAGGCGCCCTTCGCCTGATTGACCGCGGCGAGTTGCGTGGCCGCGTCGCCTTGCGTGATCAGTCCCGAAGCCAGGTCCTTGTTGATATTCGACTCTACCTGGCTGAGTTGCTGCAGCACTTTCTGCGTCTTCACGTTGTCGGCCAGCTTCTGTTGGTCGAGCGTCTGGAGTTGCGGGCCGGTGGTAAGGTTGTGGCTCTGCTCGCGGGCAATCGCGGCTCGCAGCTCCGGTTCGAGCGCCAGCAGAGCAGCACGATGCTTCTTCATCTCGGCGATGCCGCTATCCAGCTTGTTCGTATCGACCTTGAGATCCTCGATGGTCTGCTGACTGGTCACCAGCTTTTCGCGGAAGTCGAGGCTCTTCTCGTCGGCGGCCGAGAGAATGACGGGCGCGGCCCACGAGGTGTTCACCGCATAAAATCCCATGACCCAGGCATAGGCAACGATGCCGACCAGCACCGCATACAGCACGGCAATGGCGAAGATGCGGTAGAGCGTGATCACAACTTTGTAATGCCAGGCATGCAATCCCCCCGGAGCCGGCTTTTTCTTTTCGGCAGGAGGCGGAATCAGCTTTGGTTCGGGCGAGAGGGCGTCAACTGGTGGCGTTGCCAAGGGGCACCTCTTGTGGCTCGATGACTCGCGTGCCCCAGTCTGCGGAATCCATGGTGCAGAGCGCAAGGGGCGTCAGGAACAGGCTGCTTACGAATGACCAGGCTACATAGGCCGCAAAGGCCAAAGGATGCCGGAGCGCCTCTTGTGCGCTGTAACGCTTGATCACCCAACTCAGAACGGCTCCGATCGCCAGAGCGGTAATCAGAGGCACCGGACCAGTCCACGCCAGAGGATCCTGCGTAAGCATGGTCACGACGACCAGGAAACCGACCAGCGCGCCCACCGGGGTCAGGACCAACGTCAAGACCGTGTTGGGATGCAGCTTCCAAACATGTTGCGGCAGCGTCTTGAGAGTGTAGAAGAAGTCGCGCACGATGCTGCGCCGCCAGCGCAACTGCTGTTTGAACAATACCGAGAGCGTGTTGGGCACCGTGGTCCAGCAAAGCGCATCGTTGTTGATGTAAGTTCCGTAACCGCGCAGCAGCGTCTGATGCGTCAGGAAGCGATCTTCCCCCTGGTTCACGGGAATGCCGAACCAGTTTCGGGCGCGGATGGCGGGTTCGATCTCTAGCAGCAACGTCCGCCGGATGGCGAACAGACATCCGCTGATGCAGCACACGCTGCGCGTCCAATTCTCCGGAATCTTATAAAGCTGGAATGCGGTGTAGTAAACGATTGTCTGAATCGCCGTGATGACGCTCTGGTTGGGGTTGCGGACTCCCACTCTGCCGCCCACCGATCCCATGGTGGGCTCGGCGAAACAGGCGGTCAGTTCCCGAATTGCGTCGAGATGAAAAATGCAATCCGAGTCAATGGAGATGATGACTTCGGCAGTGGAGTGCTGCAGCGCGTTGCAAACCGAGCGCGCCTTGCCGCTGTTCACCGCATTGCGTCCCGTCCGGATACGGATATTGGTGAAGTCGCGCTGCGCTTTCAGCATCCATTCGTAGCTGTCGTCGGCGGAACAGTCATCTTGCGCGATCACTTCAAATTTATGGTTGGGATAATTGCTCTTGCTGATGCTCTCAATCGTCTCGTAAACCGTTTTGCCCTCGTTGTAGCAGGGCATCAGGACGCTAACCGTCGGCTCGTACGTGTAGTCCTTTCTTGCCTTGGCCCGGGGGAATGAAAACCGCATGATGATGCCCATGACATACTTCACCACCGAGATGAGCAGGCAGAGAATTAGGATGAGCCAGAGCAGAATCGGGGCCATGAGTGCTGCGCCTCGGGGACCCGCACAATATAACATCTAAAACAACGCAGGAAAAACCTCAGAAGATGTGCAGCTTGATACTCAGGTATTTCTTGGGATTCTCACGCACGGCTTTTACCAGGCTCCGCGTCTCAACCAGCATTTCATTGGCGTTGTTGTAGAGAGTTTCGTCCTTGAAGAGCTTGCCCACCGTGCCCTGGCCGGCTTCCATTTCCGTCGTGAGTTGCGAAAGCTTGGTGATGGTTGTATCCAGCTTCTTGGCCAGTTCTTCGTCCTTGGTCAGCCTGCCGAGCGTTCCTTTGCCGGCGTTGATGTCGTCGGTGACTTTCTTCAGATTTGCAATGGTGTCGTTGGCGTTGTTGTAGAGCGAGGGATCCTTCAGGATCTTGCCGGCCGTGCCCTTGCCCTGTTGGATGTCGTCGATCACAGCGTTCATCTTGTCGAGGGTAGACAAGAATTTATCGTAGGCATCATTGCGGTTGATGAGGGCGCCCAAACTGCCTTGGCCGTTTGCCACTTCCTCAACGATCTTCTGGAAATCGGCGACTGTATCCGAGAAGCGGTTGTACAGGGTGGGATCGTAGATCAGTTTTCCGAGCGAGCCTTTGCCGCTTTCGGCGAAAGCCAGGATGCGGTCGGCGCGCTTCAGCAGCGCGTCCATGTTTTGCAGCGTGCTCTGGCTGGCACGGACAACCTGGTTAAAGTCGGGGTGCACCTGCGTCGGCAGCGTGTCCCCATCGTGGACGGGACCGCCTACCGCCTGCGAGCTGTCGATATCGAGATAAGTCTCGCCCAGCACCCCTGCGGTTTCCAGCGATGTGACGGAATCGCTGCGCAGGCCGTAGTCATATTTCGTGCTGATCTTCATCGTAACTTCGACGGGAGTAAGTGGCTTGCCTTGGACGATTGCGATGTGGGTGACGTTGCCGATATCGACGCCGCTCAACCGCACCGGGGCGCCGGGGCGCAATCCCTCAGCATTATCGAAATACGATTTGACGGTGATGCGGGTCGTGAACAGATTGTGTGTTCCCGACATGAGGAGCAGGAGCAATCCCAGCGTCAAGCTGGCGACGATCACCGTGATCCCAACTCTGAGTTGCGACCACTTGAGCTGCTTCTGGCTAGGCAAATGATTTCCTCACAAGGCCAGCTGAGACCGGATTCCCCGGCCGTGACAAAAACTCTGATTGCCCCCGGTTAGCTCGCGACACACCCACCGCTGCATGATAACAAACTCGAGGACGATGGCTAAGCGGCTTTGGTTTGCAAAACCGGCACCACGACCAGAGCGAGCAGATATGCGGCTGCGCCGCAGGCCAGGGTAACCGTCAGTCCGAACTGAATGGCAATGACCATGGCCAGCACCGAGCCCAGAACGCTGGCGGCCGCGTTCATCGACCAGGCCCATTCCACCCCGTTATCGAGTACGGGTTGATCAGCGGAGCTCTCCCGCCGGCGCGATGCGGCAAGCGCGCGCAGGCCGGTCGGAAACGGCATTCCCATGCCGAATCCTAACGGGATCAGAAGCACTCCGCTGACCAGCAACCGATATTGGAAGTCCATCCCCACCAGCGCCGCCAGGCGGCTGGGCAAAAAAAGGACGTCGGCCAGAAGAGTGACGATGACCAGCAGAAGCGGAATCCAGACCATCTCCGCACGCGGCAACCACAGCCGCGAGAACAGGCTTCCGGCGCCGCTGGAAAGCATCAGCAAAAAAATCACCACAGTGAGAGCGTACGTAGGATGTCCCAAAAACAATACGAACCGCTGGATGAACGCGATCTCCACCAGGATGTAGCCGAGACCGATGGCAACGAAATAGATCAGTGGAACGGACTCGCGACGCTTCCCACCCGCCAGAACTAAAGGCAGAATCAGGAACACTACCACGGCGATGAAAGAAATCACGAGCACGAGCAACAGCACCAGAACCCCCAGATTCACCTTCCAGTCAATCCCGTGGCGCAGGCCCAGCTCTCTGAAAACTTGCCCAGATTTCAGAGTGAAGAAGAAGAACGAAGCATTGTCACTCACCGGAGTGACGTTGTAGGCGTAGCCGCGAGCGAAGGCGTAGGGATCATTGCTCGCAATCAGCTCGGAGAACGGATTCTGCCCAGGTTGTGAGGGAAGATAAAGCGCATGCAATTTCGAATAACGGTTCAGATGCGCGGTCACGGCGGCTTCTTCAGAAGGAGTAAAAGCTGTTTTCTTGGCTAGAACCACGACCGGGATTCCGTCTTCATCGAGCGCGCCTTCGGAGGCCACGATGAAATTACGCGCCGGATTCACCACACCCAGGCGATGCAGCGCCTCCATGGCGACCGCTACCACCCGCAGCGCTTCTCGCGGCTGGCGGAACTCCCAGCGCGTGATGGCGATCATGCCGTCGGAGTTGAGGTGGTCGAAATATTCCTGGAAAGCCTCCACCGTATAGAGATTATTTTCGCTGAGCGCAAACGCTCCGGCTGCGGTTGAGGCCCAGGTATCAACGAGCGTCATCTGCACTACGTCGAAGTGTTGCGGCGTAGCGCGGAGAAACGACCGGCCGTCGCTGACGTGAATGTGAACCTCGGGACGCTGGTACAAATGCTGCGAGTAATCAGCATAGCGTCCCTGCATGATCGTGCTGGCAATAATCGGGTTGATTTCGATTCCCGTCACACTGGGGCTGCCGTTGGCTACCGCGCGCAGAACGTCGACCCCTCCGCCAGGCCCTATGATGGCGAACTCTCCATGAGGCCGCAGGACGTTGGCCAGCGCGGGCGGCGCCGACATGAGCGCGTCCTCCCAGGCCGTTTCGTGCCAGCGCGCCACCTCTGCGTTCATGATGTAGGTTGACGCGTCGGCGTCGATCACAATGGTTTTGGCCTGCCCCTGGCGGTCCACTTCCACCCGCGAGAGCGCATTCCAGCGCGCGAACTCTACCCACGCCGGATCGCGGAACTGACCCTTCGCGTAGACCACGTCGATCAGGCGTCCGGAGTAATTTGCGCCCGTCAGCACAATTAGCGCGAGCGCCAGCAGGGCCGCATTTCTGCGCGAGGCACTGGTCTCCGCCCATACGCCAGCCGCGACGGCCAATGCGACCGCAGACATCAGAATCGCATTGGGACCACCCAGCCAGTTCAACAGCGGCACCACCGCCAGGCACGCGAACGCGCCTCCGCAGAGATCGGCCCCATACAAACGCGGGATGCGACCGGTCTCACGCGCGAATACCACCGAGAACAGCAGTCCGGTCAGGAAGAAGGGAAGGGCCGCAGTCAGATAGAGAACCGTCAGTCGGAGAAAATTCTTTCCCGTAACGTCGAGCGCAACCGGGACGTGCAGAACGATCTCAAGGACGGCCACCACCAGCACCGAATTCGCGGCGCAGAGACGAGTCGCGAGGGCGCGCGTGCCGAATTTCCGCAGGCGGCTCTTCAGCAGGTACGCGAACACTCCCCCTGCACCCAGTCCGAGCAACGCGATGGAGATGGCGAGAAACGCAAAGTGATAGAAGAGAACAACGGAAAACAGCCGGGTCAACGAAAGTTCGAGCAGCAGCGCCGCGAAGCTAGTCAGGCCAAGGCCCGCTAGCAGAGTGCTTTCGGGGATTTCAGTCTGGCTCGTGACTGGAATAGGCGTAGGAGCGATGACGGCCATAAATGAAGTGAGGCGTCAGTCTAGCAGATGGTTGGCGCAGAGTTCCGTGACCAAGTTCGCGGTCAGCATTCGAGAATGACCTGAGCGATCGCTTGATCCACGGTGTGGGAAATAGAGAGCGCGGCATTTTTCACGCCCAGCTTGGCGGCAAACTCTCCCGCTTTGCCGTGGAACGCGATCGTAGGCCGGCCTCCGGGCATGCGGACGACCTCGCAATCGCGCCAGCGCACGCCGTGGTTCCATCCGGTGCCGAGCGCCTTCATCGCCGCTTCCTTGGCGGCGAAGCGGGCCGCGTAACGCTCCTCGCGATTCACTTTAGAGTCGCAATAGCGCTGCTCGCCAGCCGTGTAGATGCGATCGAGAAAGCGCTGCCCGAAGCGCTGAATCGATTCGCGTATGCGGGGAACTTCTGCGATGTCGATGCCCGTCCCTACGATCATGTGCGGTCAGCCTGTTGGGCCTGATACAGAATCTTACAGCAACGGTCTCCGCGGTAGACTGACGCTGCGCACTTATGCGATGCGCTGGAGCGCTGCTGCGATGAGCCCATCCTGCTCGGGAGCAACCGTGCGCATGTCCAGCAGAACCCTGCCATCTTCGACGCGGGCGATGATCGGAGGATCGGAGTTGCGCAGCCGGGTGCATAGCGCGTCCGCGGTCAAGTCGGCGCAACTCACCGCCAGCAGCCGGGTGGGAATTACCGAAGACGGGGCGGCGCCGCCGCCGATGACTGATTCGCCGTCAATGATTTCGACCTTCATCTTTGATGGCTGCCGAGACCCAGCTTGCGTCTGCGAGATCTGCGCCAGGCGGTTTGCCAAAACCTGGGCGCGAGTTCCGATCTCCTGCTTGCTCACGCGCATCATCCGCAAGGCGGGGATCGCATTGTGATCGCCTTTGACGTAAGCCAGCAGCGTGGATTCCAGGGCCGCGTAAGAAAGCTTGTCGACGCGCAAGGCACGAAACAGCGAATTCGAGCGCATGCGGGCTACCAAATCGGCGCGGCCCGTGATCAGCCCAGCCTGCGGACCGCCCAGCAGCTTGTCGCCGCTGTAGGTGACGACGTCGACGCCGGCGCGCAGGCTATCCAGCACGCTGGCCTCGCCATGGATCCCAAAAGTTTGCAGGTCAACCAGCGCCCCGCTTCCCAGGTCTTCCATCAGGGGCAAGCCGCGAGTTTGCGCAAGATTTACGAGTTCCGCGGTGGAAGGCTGCTCGGTGAAGCCGCTGATTTCGAAATTGGACCGGTGCACCCGCAACAGCAGTCGCGTGCGCTCGTGGATCGCGTTCTCATAGTCGGCAATCCGCGTGCGATTGGTGGTGCCCACTTCGTGCAGAATCGCGCCCGACTTAGCCATCACGTCGGGAATGCGAAACGATCCGCCAATCTCGACCAGTTCCCCGCGAGAGACGATCACCTCGCCGCCTTCCGCCAGGGTATTCAATGCCAACAGAACTGCGGCGGCATTGTTGTTGACAACAATGGCGGAGATGCCGTCGTTGCCCAGCGCTTTGCGGAACAGGCGGTCCACATGCACGTCGCGCTTGCCACGTTCCCCGGATTCCAGGTCGAATTCAAGATTGGAATAACCGCTACCGATTTCGACGATGTGGTCCAGCGCTGCCGCCGCTAACGGGGCGCGCCCGAGATTGGTGTGCAGAATAACGCCAGTCGCATTGATGACCGCGCGCAGCGAGTACGCCAGCGACTGGCGAAGATGCCCCTCGATGGCATTGGCAAGGCCGCCCAGAGCAAGCCGCAACCCACGCTCATCCAGCGATCCGGAGGCGATCTCGTCGCGCAGACGTCCGAGCACGGCGCGTGCAGCATCGGTAACCGCAACCGCGCCGTGAACCGTAAGGAGCGAAGCGATCGCTTCAGTCCGGAGCAATTCATCGACCGACGGCAGTTCGCGATAGAGTTCCGATCTCGCGGGGGCTTTCATTTTCCGGATTATCCCATGAAACCGCGCCCCGCCCGCGTCATTCGCGCTTATAACGTGTGCAGGTACGCCAGCAAGTCCTGGACATCTTGCGGGCTCAGTTTCTGGCTGTAGGCCGGCATTTCGTTGCGGCCCAGCCGGATGATATCAGTGACGCGCTCGTCATTGGCCGGCAGCCCGCTCAGTGGAAGATATTTATGCTGGAAGATTCCCTTCAGCCCCGGTCCTTTCTTTCCTTTTGTGGAATACGGCCGGTGACAGCGGTCGCACTCGGCATCGTAGATCTTGCGACCGGCGGCCTGCTGAGGATTCAGCCCAAGCTCAGCATCGGATTTTCGGCGCTCCACGTCGCAAGCCAACGCGAACGCCAGCACCGCGCCCGCCAGCAAGATTCCGAATAAAGAAGCATAAGTAGTTCCAGGGATGAATCCGTTGTCTTGCTCTCGCAATCGAATGAACCGTCCTTGCTCCGGTGATACGCGGCGCTGCACGCCGCTTTACAATGATAAAGTATCCGGATTCGGTTGTTGATGACCATCGCGATCAAACGAGTTTACGAACCAGCCACGCGCACCGACGGCGCCCGCGTGCTGGTGGATCGTCTGTGGCCGCGCGGTCTCACCAAGGCAAAAGCCGCCATTGACGAGTGGTTGCGCGACCTTGCGCCTTCCGATGACTTGCGCCGCTGGTATCATGCGCGCCCAGATCAGTGGCCGGCATTCCGCCAAAAATATTTAAAGGAACTGGCGCAGCCCGGTTGCGAACCTGGCCTGCAGCGGCTTTACGAACTGGCCCACAAGAAGAAGCGCCTGACCCTGCTTTTCGCTTCGAAGAACGAATCGCACAATAACGCGCTGGTGCTCAAGCAATTGCTGGAAGGAATTCGCAAACCTCCGACCGGAACCGGCCCCGGCGCCATTACCGCACAAAGGCAGCGCAGGGCTGCGGTACGCCGCAGATAAGCGAACACGCGTCTTTCAGTCGTCCAACCGTCACTTCGCCAGGATCCTCGAAAAGCCCTGAACTCATTTAGAATCGTGCGCGCATGCGGTCTGTCTTCCAGTGGAATCTTGGCTCGCGCTCGCTCGAACTGGGCAAGCGAACGCTAATCATGGGCGTGCTCAACGTCACACCGGATTCCTTTTCCGACGGCGACCAGTTTTTCGATCCCGAGAAAGCTCTCGACCACGCTGAGAGTCTACTCGAGCAGGGCGCGGATATCATTGACGTGGGAGGAGAATCCACGCGTCCCGGAGCGCGGGTCGAGACTGGAGCGTCCCGGCAAACCGAACCCGCCAAAACCTCCGCCGCAAAAACGAAAGCCCCGCCGGTCACCGCGGAAGAGGAACTCAAACGCATTATCCCCGTAATCGCGCAATTGAAGAACAAGCATCCGAAGGCTGTCGTTTCCGTCGATACCTACAAAGCCGCCGTGGCCCGGGCCGCGGTCGCCGCCGGGGTTGAAATTGTGAACGACGTCAGCGGATTCCGCTGGGATCCGAAAATGACAAAAACGATCGCGGACCTCAGATGCGGAGCGGTGTTGATGCATATGCGCGGGCGTCCTGAAGAATGGCGCACCCTGCCGCCTCCGGGCGACATCGTACTGCTGGTCAAGCGGGAATTGAAAGAATGGGCCGAGAAAGCGGTGCTCGCCGGAGTGCGGCGCGAGCGCATCGTGCTCGATCCCGGCTTCGGCTTCGGCAAGAACTTTGAAGAAAATTATCCCCTGATCGCGCGCTTTGGCGAGATGCAGGCGGCCGGCTTTCCGCTGCTCGCGGGCACATCGAGAAAGTCATTCATCGGGCGAACGCTTGCGGCGGATGGAACGACCGTTCCTCCCGAAGCCAGAATCTACGGCACGCTGGCCAGCCAGACCGCTTTGATTCTGAAAGGAGCTCACATTGTGCGCACGCACGATGTGCAAGCGTCGGTGGAAGCCGCACGTATTGCGGATGCGATCCTGATGGCTCACTGAGAAAACTCGCTGACGAAGAAAGTCCCGTGGGGAAGTTCGATCGACCGTGGTTCGAGCGGCCGATTTTCCGGTAGATCCGCTGCCAGATGATACGAAAGGAAATTGCAGGTCACAAACTTGGACGGCAGACGAGATTGATGGTAAGCGAGCGGCTCAAGAACCGTCAGAATCCTCTTTTCGAATCCAGCAGAATGGTTACCGGGCCTTCGTTCACCAGTTCCACCTGCATCATTTCCTGGAAGCGTCCGGTTTCGCAGCGCAGGCCGGCCGCGCGAATGCGCTCGACAAAGAGTTCATAGAGCCGGCGTGCATGATCCGGCGGAGCTGCCTCGTCAAACGATGGACGCTTCCCCCGCCGCACATCGCCGTACAGCGTGAACTGCGAAACCGCCAGCACGCTGCCCCCGACATCGCTCACGCTGCGGTTCATCTTGCCATCCGTGTCTTCAAAGATGCGCAGTCCGGCAATTTTTTCGGCCAGATAATTCACGTCGGCTTCTGTATCGGGATGTCCCACGCCCAGCAGCACGAGCAGGCCCAGGCCGATCTCGCCACTGGTCCATCCATTTACGGTCACTTTGGCGCGGCTCACCCGCTGCACCACGGCTCGCATTCAGCGTTTCGCTCCTATGATTACGACTGTACGTGCGTGGCGTCATCCCGAAGCCCCGCGCATTTACCAGCGGGGTGAGGGATCTCACGCGACTCGACAAATTCGCCGGCTACTCGCGAGATCTTTCGCTTCGCCTGAAATGCGGCTCCGCTCAAGATGACGCCAGGCGAAGTCAGGTCCGGCGTTTGACCCCGGCAACGGCCAAACGTTAGGATTCATTCGTGCAATCCCTCGTTCTTGAAGTCATTACCGGAAGCGGCCTAGCCGTTCCTTTACACTAATTCACCCGGACCATTACACTACACACTCGCCTTTTTTCGTACTGCAGTGCGTAAGAAGTACCAGAATTGTGGAGGGCCAGAGCCCGAGCCGGCAGCGGCAAGAGCTGCGGTTGCGCAACCGAGACATCAGAATTCAAATCTAATCGAGCCAAGCGAGGAGACACATGGCAGCCGTTGAAGAGAAGGTTAAGCAGATCATTGTGGAGCAGTTGGGAGTAGATGAGGGCGAAGTCACATCCAGCGCGTCGTTCGTGGACGACCTGGGTGCCGATTCGCTCGACACCGTGGAACTGGTGATGGCGTTCGAAGAAGCGTTCGACATCGAAATCCCCGACGAGGACGCGGAAAAGATTCGCACCGTGCAGGATGCCGTCGACTACATCGGCAAGCACGCCAAGGCGGGGAAATAGATTGACGCGCAGGGTCGTAGTGACTGGCCTGGGCTTGATCTGCGGCGTGGGCAATACCACCAACGATGTGTGGAAGGCCCTGCTGGCGGGCAAGAGCGGCGTGGCTCGCATTACGGGCTTCGACGCCAGCGCCTTCGCCTGCCAGATCGCTGCCGAGGTCAAGAACTTCGACCCGCTGAATTACGTCGAAAAAAAAGAGATGAAGAAGATGGGGCGCTTCATCCACCTGGCGATCGCCGCCTCGGATGAAGCCATGAAGATGTCGGAGCTGAAGATTACTCCGGAAAACGATGAGCGCGTCGGCGTGCACATCGGATCGGGTATCGGCGGATTCGACATCATCGAGCGCGAACACAGTGCCCTGATTGAGGGCGGACCGCGGAAGATTTCTCCTTTCTTTATTCCGGCAGCCATCATCAATCTTGCCGCCGGGCAGGTTTCCATGCGCTACGGGGCCAAAGGTCCGAACGAGGCTACGGCGACCGCGTGCACCACCAGTGCCCACTCCATCGGAGATTCCTTCCGCATCATTCAGCACAACGACGCCGACGTGATGATCGCGGGAGGCTCCGAAGCCGCGATCACTCCCATGGGCGTGGGCGGATTCGCCGCCATGCGCGCACTCTCCACCCGCAATGATGACCCGGAGAAAGCCAGCCGGCCCTGGGATCAGGGCCGCGACGGTTTCGTCATCGGCGAGGGCTCGGGCATCATGATCCTGGAAGAACTGGAACACGCCCGCAAGCGCGGCGCTCGCATCCTTGCCGAAGTTGCCGGCTACGGCATGTCGGGCGACGCCTACCACATGACCCAGCCCGCTCCCGAGCACGAAGGCGGATACCGCGTCATGCGCAATGCAGTGCGCGACGCCAAAGTTGCACCCAGCGTCGTCAATTATGTCAACGCGCACGGTACATCCACGCCCATCGGCGACACGCTCGAAGCGCACGCCATTCGCAACTTTTTCGGTGAACATAAGCTGGCAGTGAGTTCCACGAAATCCATGACCGGGCACCTGCTCGGCGGAGCCGGAGGCTTGGAGGCCGGAATCACGGTGCTCGCTCTGCGTGATCAAATCCTGCCTCCCACCGTGAACCTGGAGAACCCCGATCCGGAGACCGCCGGAATGGATCTTGTCCCCAACCATGCCCGCAAGGCCGAGCTCGAATATGCCATGTCGAACTCGTTCGGCTTCGGCGGCACTAACGGCGCGCTGCTTTTCCGCCGCTGGAGCGAATAATTCACTGTCATCCTGGCGCAGTCGAAGGACCCCTACCCTCAAGTTGAAACCTGCCCGAGCTCATCACGCTGGTAGCGATCCTTCGACTCCGAGGTTGCTTCGCTTTCGCGAAGCAGTCCCTGCGCTCAGGATGACAAGCTCAGGGCGACAATGCGCCAAATGCCTCATTCGGCGCGGCTTTCGGCGCGTAATGTCCTTTCTCGCGCGGCTCTGAAAAAGTAATGACACTTCAGTACCCCGCGTGTTGTCCCTTTGGGTTGTTGCCAGCATCGGCACCAGACCTCACAATGTCTTTCGAAAGTGGAGTCTTCCCCAACCTATGGATAAAGCTTTCGCCGCCTCCTTCGCCCCCATCCCCGTCACCCGCAAGGCCGCAGCCCGCGCCGCATTGGTCGGATTAAACGAACCTTATCGCGCGCTTTTGTCGGAGTGCTTCCGCCAGTTCAATGTGGAAACCGTTCCCATGACGGCCAATGCAGCCGAGCGCCTGCACAAGGAAAAGTTCGAAGCCTGCGTGCTTGCCCTGGCCGATGGAGCCGAATCTGTGATGGAATCCGTTCGTAGTTCCCGCTCGAATAGCCGCTGCATTATTTATGGAGTCGGCGGCAGCGCGCAGGAAGCCATGCGCTATTCGAAGTACGGCATCAATGCCATGTTCAATGAGCCGCTGGAAAGGCCGGCCGCGCTGAAGCTGGTGCGCGCCACGCGCATGCTCGTGCTGCATGAGTTCCGCCGCTACGTGCGCATCCCGGTGATGACCGAAGTCTCCATCGTTGGGGATGGCCGCCGCATCGTCGCCAGCAGCATCGAAATGAGCTCGGGCGGCATGTCGGTGAAGAGCGCGGAGGATTTCTCGAGCGGCACCAACGTCGAAATCTCTTTCGCCCTGATGACTCTGCCGCGCGTGAATGTTCGCGGCTCGATCAGCTGGCGCAAGCCCAAATCGATCGGCGTCCGCTTCGATCCGACGGACGAGCGCCGCCTGAAGGTCAAGAGCTGGATCGATTCTTACCTGGAAAACTGAACACTGTTGAATTTTGATTGTTGATCGTTGAACGAGAACCCTCACTCTGGGCGATTTCATTCAACAATCAAAATTCAACAATCAGTAATTCCTTTCTCCTTCCAACCCTCGATCCATGGCAGTCATGTCAACACGATCCGCAATCTCGTTACAATAGCTGCGTGCCCGAAGTCAGTACACGCGAAGCGACAACCTCCGCAGATCCAGCCTCCGGCCCGCGCCGCTGGACTCTGCGCCAGCGCATCGTCCTCAGCATGATCGTGTGGGCGGGATACTGGTTCATCCGCCTGCTCGGCCCGACTCTCCGCGTGAGCGTTTCCTACGAAGAAGGCGCGCAAAAAACGCTGGACGAGCGCCCGCTCGTCGCCTCGTTCTGGCACGAGTGCATGATTCCCGCAACCTATCTCTTCCGCGACATGGGCGTGCGCGTCATGAGCAGCTTCAGTTATGACGGCGAGTATATGGGGCGCATCATCCGTCGATTCGGCTTCGTCGCGGTCAAGGGATCGAGCAGCCGCAACCCCGTGCGCGCTCTGCTTGGTTTGCGCCGTGCCCTCGACGATGGTTGGACTGTCGCCTTCACCCTCGACGGGCCGCGCGGTCCCCGCCGCGAAGTGAAACCCGGACCTGCGGGACTTGCGCGCTCTTCCGGTCGGCCCATGACCGCGTTTCATGCGGCCGTCGATAAGGCCTGGGTGCTCAGAAGCTGGGATCAAATGCTGATCCCAAAGCCCTTTTCCCGCGTCCTCGTGCGCGTAGGCAGGCTAATTACCGTGCCGGCCGACGCCGGTGACGCGGATCTCGACCGCTACAGCGCCGAGTTACAATCAACTTTGGATCGGGTTTGCTCCTTTGCGGAAGAGAACGTCAGTAAGGTGGGAACGGGCGAATTCCCATATTACAAGGGTTGAGCAGTCAAGAGAGCCAGGGTGAATTGTTGAATGATGATTGTGGATTGTTGAATAAAAACATTCATCGACTCAGGCCTTTCATTCAAAATTCAACAATCAACCCTCAACACTCAACACTGTGCCTACTCCAGCGTCGCACCCAGCTGCATGTACTTGTACTTCTTGCCGTCCCAGTAAATCACCGACGACGTGCTCTCGCCCTCCCCTTGTTCTTCCATGAAGACACCCAGGACGGTTCTCTTCTTGGTTGCGAGCCGTTTCACGGTAAGCGTCTTGAAGGGCAGATTGATGAGGACAAACTTGGCTTTGGGATTTTCCGCCTGCCAGCCTCCTTTTTCTGCGCCGTGCACAATCAGCAGGCTTACTCCGCGCCGCTCCGGCACGTCCGAGGCGAAGGTGGACGTGACTCTCACATCGCCGAATCCCATGAACGTGTCATAAGGATCGGCAACCACAAAGTTGAGCTCGTCGCGATCCTGCATGGGATTTGTGCATCTGGCCACGACCACGAGATCGTCGATGCCGTCCCCATCCAGATCGCCGACAAACTGCTGCGGCCCGGCAATGAGCGAGCATTTGTCGCCAAATTGCTTGTGCACGTACTCGTCAGTGACCGCAGGCTTGGGCGACTTCGCCGGCGCGGGCGGCGGAGGCGGTTGCTTTTTCTGCGCAACGGCGGCTGCGATCAGAAAGACGGCGAGAACTGGGAGGAGCAAGAATCTGCTGGACGACATGATCTTAACTCTAGCCCGGTTTCGACCGCCGCGGTAGAGACTCACTAGTGACGGAGGTACGGAGGTAACGCCGCCGCTTATTGGCGAAAGTGTTCCCAGCCGCGGGGCTCAAGTTCAAACGCGGCCCCGTTCTCGTTTTTGACGAACATCCGGCGGCCGCGCACGATCTGTCCAATCTGCGTGATGGCCACGCCGCCGATTCGATTCGGAATGCGTTTGCCGGGCCGAGCAGTGAACAGCAGTTCGTAATCTTCCCCGCCGTGTAAGGCCAGATCCAGATCAACCTCGTGCGCGGGCTTTCCTACTCGCGCCTGGGGGATGAGCCCACCTCGGATTTCAGCCCCAACGCCACTTTCCTCGCAGATGTGCGCCAAATCCGTCGAGAGTCCGTCGCTGGTATCGATCATCGCGGTTGCCCAGCCCTTCTCTCGCAGGATGCGGCCCAGTTCGATACGAGGCTCGGGATAGAAGTGACGGCGATAGTCGCGCGGATTCAGCTTCTTGTTCGGCCGTGCTTGCATTTGCACCACTGCGGCCGCCGAGCCGCCGAGCTCTCCGCTGACGTAGATGCGGTCGCCCAGCCGGGCCCCCGAGCGTAGCAATCCCGTGCCCTTCGGCACCGACCCCACCACGATGATGTCGGCAAGAATCCCGTTGGGAGATTCGGCCGTGTCTCCTCCGGCCAACCGGGCCCCATAGCGCTCGGCGAGGCTGACCAGGCTGCGCGCGAAGCGTCCCACCCACGCCTGAGGCAGATCGCGAGGCAGAGCCAGCGACAAGAACGCAGCGACCGGTTCGCCGCCCATCGCCGCGATGTCGCTCAATCCTCTGGCCAGGCAGCGGTGCCCAACCGATTCCGGCGGATGCCAGTCGCGCCGGAAGTGAATCCCCTCCAGCGTGAAGTCAGTCGTGACCAGGCAGTCATGTCGTGCCAGCGGGCGCAGGACGGCGCAGTCGTCTCCAATTCCTTTGAGAATGCCAAGCGAGCGCCGCGAGCGCCCTCTCGGCAACGATCCAGCCATGCGACGAAGTCGAGCAATCAGCTGTTTTTCGGGAAGCGGCACGGCGCCATTACTATACCGCCATCCTCACGGCCAAAGCGCCTTGAGTCCCTGGCATCGGTAATCTGTCCTATTGGCCCTCCCCGGTTACCCGATCTTAGGTAACCCAAAATGGGGCTTTGCGTCGTTGACAGGGGGAACCCAGTTTGTTACCGTTAACCAGTCATTAACACAAAAACCTTTGGCCGGGCCTAAGTTCTGCAAGTAGTTGGCATTGCAGACGAACAGAAATCTCAGGATCTGGTCGTCGTTCCGGTGGGCGAAAGGGCGCGACAGAGTTTCCATTCCCAAGATGGGAGCGCAGCCCGAAAAAAGTCAGGTGGTCCGAACAGGCTTTTTGCAAAAGAAACTGTGCCTGAAGTTCCGGACCTGATGTTTCAAATTTTGAGGATTAGACTTGCAAAAACGCTTTTACATCCTTTTCGTGGCTCGGGGGGACGACGGCCAGTTGCGCAAGATCTCCATCCCCTTGCATTATCTATATGTTTTTGTGATCGGTGCCGCGATCGGATTCCTCAGCCTCACCGGCATCGCCAGTTCCTACACGCGCATGCTGCTGAAGGTTTCGCAATTCAACCAGCTCCGGACCGAAAAAGATCAGCTCAAAAACAACTACTCCCGCCTGGAACAGGTCGCTAAAGAGCGCGATTTGCAGGTGGCATCCCTGGGTTCCATCGCCGGAGAAGTTTCAGCTCTTTATGGTCTGAAGGCGCAGCCTACGCTGGTCACCGAAACCTCCGACCAGATTCACGATGCGGATGTGAGTTCTTCGCTGGACCAGTTGCATGCCCTGCGAACCTCGGCGCTGTCGGGAGCGACCATGGTCGGACTGACTATGGGATTGACCCGCAACGCCACTACCGCCGACTGGATCAAGGCGAATGCCGCTCCCAACCTTTGGCCAGTCGACGGCCCAATCACGGGTAGCTTTGGCGAGCGCATCGATCCCTTCAACGGGGAAGGCGCATTCCATAGCGGAGTCGACATCGGCAGCAGCTATGGAGCGCAGATTATCGCTCCCGCCGACGGCATAGTGACCTTTACCGACGTGATGGGCGGCTACGGCAAAGCCATCATGATCGATCACGGCAACGGCGTCAGCACCCGCTATGGCCATCTTTCTGGCTTCGCCGTCACCGCCGGACAGCGCGTGCACCGTGGCGACGTAATCGGCTATGTTGGCGAGAGTGGCCGCTCCACCGGCCCCCATCTTCATTACGAAGTTCGCATCAACGACATACCGGTTAATCCCTATAAATACCTGCGCATCACCGTCGCCCAAAGCGGCGGCTTCGCCACCGGCAGCTAGATCCCTTCCAAGCTCCTTTTGAGCAGCCTGCCGCACAGCTACGTGCGCTGGGCATAGCGGCATTGCCCCTTCCGGTCGGTTGAATAATCTCAGTTCAGTAATCCTGCTTTCATTACCGGCGTAATGCCTCCAGCGCAAACACCATGCTGGATCGAGGAAGCAGGCGCGCTAACATACGAACATTCCCTCGCCAGCGGTAGTGTAGTCACCTGTTTCTTGCCGTGTTAGGAACCGTCGCATGGACAATCCCGGGATCAAGCGTTTTGGTCGTTACGAGATTGTGGCGGAGTTGGGCCGCGGCGCCATGGGCGTCGTCTACCAGGCGCGTGATCCTCAGATCGACCGTATGGTCGCGGTGAAGACCATTTCGTTATGGGGCCAGGAGCCGGAGGAAGAGAAAGAGTTTCGCCTCCGCTTCATGAACGAGGCCCAAGCCGCCGGACGTCTCCACCATCCCGGAATCGTTTCCGTTTTCGACGTAGGACAAAATCCCGAAGACCAGGATCCTTACATCGTCCTCGAGTACGTACCCGGCGAAACCCTGAACCGGATTCTCGCCCGCGAAAGAAAACTGCCGTTGGCCAAAGCGTTGAAACTCGCGGAAGAACTTGCCGACGCTCTGGATTACGCGCACGCGCAGGGCGTGGTTCACCGCGACATCAAGCCGGCCAACATTTTGATCACCGAAGATGGTCACGCCAAGATTGCGGACTTCGGCATTGCCAAGCTCAATCTCGCGCACTTTACCCTTCCCGGCCGCGTGCTCGGAACTCCCGCCTACATGGCTCCGGAACAGTTGAGCGGGGAAGGGTGCGACGGCCGTTCCGATCTGTTTTCTCTGGGCGTGATTTTGTACGTCATGACGACAGGCCTTTCTCCGTTTCAAGGCGACAGCGCGACTACCGTGTGTTTCAAGGTCGCAAACCGGGAGCCGATCGCCGCCAGCGCGCTCGATCTGAATCTTCCTCCGCAACTCGACGCCGTGATTTCCCGCGCCATCGCCAAGAATCCTCAGGAGCGCTACCAGAGCGGCTCCAGGTTTGCGGAAGATCTGCGCCAGTTACAGCAAAACTACCGGCCGGGCTCGACCACCACCTCGTTGCAGGCGGTGATTGCCAGCGGGACACGATCCGTTCCAGTGGCCAACCAGTCGGCCGTGACTCCGCTCACCGCCATGGCTCATGCCCAGGGAGTGGCTCACCACATCCTGTTTAAGGCGCCCATCCGCGATCTCATGCTCGCCGCCGCCACCATCGTTCTGCTGGTCGTCATTGGAGCCCAGTCCAGGCTGCTGGTCAGTTCTTCCAAGGTGCCTTCCAATGGTTCCGGCGCGGTTCCGGCCGAGTCATCGAGTTCTAATTCTGTGTCCACGGCATTGGGCGTCACGACTGTGCCAGCACATGCGCCACTCGTCCCGACCATTCCCATCGCGAGAAATGCTGTGCCCACGATGATCTCTCCCAGGACGTTCCATCCTGCAAGGGAGATCGTAATTCCCTCTTCCACCCTTGAACTGGCCGTGCAGCATCAATTCAAAGACGCAACTCTGTATGTCTGGGTCGACGACAAGCTGGCTCTAACCCGCCCCTTGCACGGCGGCGCGCAGAAGAAACTGGTTGTGTTCAATGGAGTCAAGGGAGTGGAATCCGAGACTATGTCGATTCCCGCAGGCGAACACACATTACGTTTCAGGGCCAAATCGGCCGATCAGACGACCGATCTTTCGCGGACCATCTCCGCGGACTTCATCGGGGGCGACGACAAAACCCTGCAGGTCACCTTCGACAAGCACAACACCATGATGCGGCTGACCTGGGAGTAACGAACGTCGCAGCTTACTGCCGCAACCCCATCCAATTTTCCGACACCACCAGAGAATTTCCCGGATTCTGCGGATCGTACTTTACCGAAGTATGTAGTCCAAGGCGGCAGGAGTGCAGGTTAATCCAATGCCGCAGGTAGGTAACGTCCTGCGAGCACTCGTAAGAAACTCCAGCCACGTCGTATTTGTAGATAAGCATGATGGCGGGGTGATGGTTGTTGGCGGCGGCAAGCTCCTGCACGTCGATCACAGTTCCATCCGTAATGCGCCCTGTGCCTTCTAGCCAGGCGCGGCGCTCGCGCTCAATGTCGTCGGCGGTCTTGGGTTTGCGCCGCAGCAAGGCATACGTGCCCAGCAAGGCGACGCTGCCCGCTGCTATCAGTCCATAAATTCGAAGTGAATCCATACCAAAATCAGGTGGAAAGCCGGGCGGAACTCAACCGACCTCACTCTTCAGCATAAGCGCAAAGCCGGACCGGTGGAAGTAGTGGCGAAGTTACCGAGGTGCCGGAGGCTGTGAAAAACATCTCAGGTGCGAATTCCCGATCCTGGATGAACTTGGAGGGATACATCCAAAACAAAGTCTGGCGAGGTGTATAGGGCGTTCGAGGAACCAATAACCTATCGGGTTTGGCTACAGACATTCCTGCTGACTAGATCGGCGAACCCTCCCTCGATAGCTTTTCCAAACTGATCATCGCGGTTAGCTTTCTTACTGACCACGACCCTGCCGCTGTGGTCGCGCGAGTAGAACCACTCGCTCGTGGGCGTCGCCTGCGCGCTGGAGCAATAAAAGCGGACGCGCGCCCGCATTTCGACAAACGGCCCGCCCTGCGGAAGCGACGCCGGTTGTTTGAATTCCACCCGCACCAGCGCTACCCGCTGGTTATTCTTCAACACCCGCACCGAACTCACCGAAACCGTGTCTCCGGCGACCGTTTGCCCGATCGGCCGCCAGTCTCCCGCCGCCCTGACCAGACGCGCCACCAGCAGCGGACCGAGCACGATCGCAATCACGATCAGCAACCCTTTTTTCAACGCCACTCCCGAGCAGCCTATTTGCAGCCCCCTACTGTGGGCTATTGAACGGATTCTGTCAACTTCCCCTATCCACGGATAACGAGGCACTCTGTCTTTTGTCCGGTAGTTTTTTTTCTCAGCGAACTCTGCGAAACCTCAGCGTTCCCTGTGGTTAAGCTTTTCCAGGCCCTCCGCGTTCCCGCACCGCGTGCTATGGTATGACGCAGAAAGCTTCTAAGGAAATTATGGAACTCTTGAATTGTACGACGCTTGGGTCTCCGGTCGGGCCGCTGTTCGTGGCGGCGTCGAAGCAAGGGCTGGTAGCTCTCGAATTCGACCGGCGTCTTCCCAATCAGCAAACCATTCGCCCCAATCCCCGCGATCTGCGTGCGGAATCCAAGTCGTTGCGCTTTGAAGAATCGGAGAAGGAACTGTCGCGGTACGTGCGCGAGTTGGAAGAATATTTCGCTGGCAGCCGCCGCGAATTCAGCTTCCCGCTCGACCTGCGCGGCACCGATTTCCAGCTCGCTTGCTGGCACGCGCTGCTCAAAATTCCCTATGGCGAAACCCGCTCATATGCGGATATCGCCCGCGCCGTCGGCCGTCCCCAGGGATTTCGCGCCGTCGGCATGGCGAATAATCGCAATCCCATCGCCATTGTTGTGCCTTGCCACCGCGTCATCGCCTCGGATGGAACCTTGTGCGGCTACGGCGGTGGCCTCGACGTCAAACGCAAATTGCTGGAACTGGAAGGCGCGTTGAGCGGCACGCTGGCCGCTTGAAATTGTTGATTGTTGAATTTTCATTGTTGAATGCAGGGCGGCGGGGGTTTCCAATCAACAATCAACAATCAAAATTCAACAATTCGTCCCAGACATACCTTGGCGAACCATACAAAATCCTCCACTCTCCGCAAGGCGGGACTCTTCTACCTCGTCTTTGTGATGTTTTCCTACACGACCGGAGGTCCGTTCGGCCTCGAAGACATGGTCACCACGTCGGGCCCCGGCATCACCCTGCTCTATCTGCTGATCCTGCCGTTTTTCTGGTGCATCCCCGTTTCGCTGGTCTCCGCCGAACTCACCACCGCCATGCCCGTGGAAGGCGGCTTCTATCGCTGGAGCCGCGCGGCGTTCGGCGATTTCTGGGGATTCCTCGCCGGATGGTGGAACTGGTCCGCCTCATTTCTCCTCGGCGGCGCCTATGCTGTTCTGTTCACCGATTACCTCGTCTACTACTTCCCGAAGATGACGTGGTGGCAACACTACCTGGTCTCGGTCGCGCTGATCGTGCTGCTCACCTGGATCAACATCCGCGGCATCCAGATGGTCGGCCAAGTCGCTACCGCGCTTGAGATTTTTATTTTCGTGCCGGTGATGACCATGATCGTCATCGCCCTGCGCCACTGGCACCAGAATCCGTTTCATCCCTGGGTCGTGCCGCATCAGGCGACGTTCAAAGTCTTCGGCGTGGGACTGGCCCTCGGCCTGTGGCTGTATTCCGGCTACGAGCAACTCTCGACCGTTGCAGAAGAGGTGGAAAATCCGCAGAAGGCCTACCCGCGCGCACTCGCCGTGGTCGTGCCGCTCTCGATTGCCGCCTACTTCCTTCCTACGCTCGCCGGCTTGGCTTCCGCCGGAAACTGGGAGCAGTGGCACACGGGATTTTTCTCTGACGCTGCCCGCATGATCGGTGGACCATGGCTTGGTACATGGATGACACTCGCGGCCATGATTGGCAACGTCGCCTTGCTCAACAGCACCATCCTCACCACCACGCGCATGCCGTTCGCCATGGCCGAAGATGGATACCTGCCCAACCTCCTCACCCGCAAGCACTCCCGCTATGGCACGCCCTGGCTGGCGATCATCGCGTCGGCCCTCATCTATGCCCTGCTGGCCTGGCAGAGCCTGGGCCAACTGATCTCGGTCTACATCTGGTTGCGCTCGGCAACCACGGTGCTGACGGTTCTGTCGGCATGGAAACTGCGGCGGACTCAGCCCGAATTGAAGCGTTTGTTTACGATTCCCGGCGGCCGAGCAGGCTTGTTTTACGTGGTAAGCGCTCCGGTACTGATGGCGATTGTGGCGCTACTCGGAGGAGACCGCTTCGCCACAATCGGCGGGGTGATCGCGCTGATCCTGGGGCCGATTGTGTATGCGCTGCTAAGACGCCGCCCTGGGGCTACCGCGCGCGTGGGATAGGCCCCTGTGGGGACAGCCGCCATCGGCTGTCCCTCGACCGAAGCTCGACAGCCTTGGCACAAATAGAATATAGATATACAATGTTATATGTATATCCTAGGAGGCGTCGATGCAGGTCTCAAAATGGGGGAACAGCTTGGCGGTGCGTCTGCCCGCATCCGTGGTGGAAGCACTGGAACTCAAAGAGGGTGATCAGATTGAGATTCGAATCGCGCATGGGCGGGCGTTTGAAGTGAGCCGCGATCAGAGCCGGAAGCGGGCCTTGGCTCGCTTGCGCAAGCTGCGACGTCCGTTGCCAGCGGGATTCGTCTTTGATCGAGCGGACGCGAATGCCCGGTAAAGCGTTCTTCGATACGAATATTCTGGTCTACGCAGTCGCTGAGAACGATCCACGCGCCGCCCGGGCTGAAGCACTCCTTGAGGCCGGCGGCGTCGTGAGCGTGCAAGTGTTAAACGAATTCGTCTCCGTCGCCCGCCGCAAGATGCGGATGCCGTGGAAAGACGTGTCCGAAGCGCTGGACGTGATTCGAGTCCTTTGCCCCTCCCCGGTTCCTCTCACAATTTCTACCCACGAATCGGCGTTGAAGATTGCCGAAAATCACGGGTATGAAATCTACGATGCGCTGGTTGTGGCGGCGGCTTTAGAGGCTGGCGGCACCACACTCTATTCGGAGGATTTTCAGGACGGGCAGGTCATCGACGGCCAGCTGACCATTCGCAATCCGTTTCGGTGACCCGCCATTTCCACATCTTGTCGTCCTGAAGCCCGCGCCTTTTTGCGGGCTGAAGGACCTATGCATTCCGCAGCAAGTTGCACAGGTCCTTCGCTTCGTTCTGGATGACAAGCGTGAATGAGGTTCGAAACCCGCCCTTCAGCTCACCCAATCCAGCACCTTGTACCAGGCCCCCGCAAACGGCAGAAACCACGGCTTCCCGTTATACAGACCCAATGGCGCCCCGGGAAAAGGGATGCCCACGAACGGATTCTCCGGCTTGTCTCCCGCCATCAGTTCCGCGATCTTCTGCCCCTGGTACGTCGCCATCGCCACGCCATGCCCTGCATAGCCGACCGCGTAATACATCCCGTCCATCTGCCCGGCGTGCGGCATGATGTCAAAGGCGAAGTCGAGCGTGCCTCCCCAGACGTATTCCACGCGCGCATCCCGCAGTTGCGGATAAACGTCGATCATTCCACGGCGGAGAATCTCCGCACTGCTCCGGACGGTCTGATCGTTCTCCGGAAAGAATGCAGCACGCCCGCCAAACAACATGCGGCGATCCGGGGTGAGGCGGTAGTAGTAGAGATAATTTTTCGAATCGTAGATCATCCGGTTGCGCGGGCTCAGTTCGCGGGCCAGCGCCGCCGGTAACACTTCCGTCGTGATGATGAACGATCCGATGGGAATGATCTTTTTCTGCAGCGCCGGAGTCGTGGAACTCGTGTATCCGCTGGTTCCGACAAAAACTTCGTGCGCCCACAGCGGCCCGCGCGAGGTTGTCAGCTTCCATCCCGCCTCGCCCTGCCGCGAATCCCGATCGATCGCTCCCACGCGGGCGTGCTCAAAGACTTCCGCTCCCGCCTTGATCGCGGCTCGGCCGAGTCCCGCAACATAACGCGCCGGATTGCATCCCGCGCTGACCTCGTCCACCATGCCGCCGAAATAAATACTCGATCCGATCTCTGCGCTCAGCTCGCTCCGCTGCACCACGCGCAGCTTGTGATTGAATTCCACTTCAATCACTTCCGCCTGCCGTTCGTAGTCGTCGAAATGTTTCTGCTTGCAGGCAACTTCCAGATGCCCGCAGCGTGAGAAGTCGCACGCGATTCCCTCCTCCTCGACAATCTGCTCCACGCAATCCATCGACGCCAGCGACGCCGCGTACATGCGCCGCGTGCGCTCCCGCCCGTACATAGAGATCAGCTTGTTCACTCCCAGTTTCATGCCGGTGAGCACCATGCCCCCGTTGCGGGAACTGGCGCCCCATCCGATCGATTCGCTTTCCAGTACTGCGACTTTCGCCCCGCGTTTTGCCAGCGTCCGCGCCGCGGAGAGTCCGGTAAATCCCGCGCCGATCACCGCAACATCCGCTACCTCTGGCAAGGGACGCGACGCATCCGTCGCAGGAAATTCCGCCGTGCTCAGCCAGTAGTTCTGTTCGTGTAAGGCCATAGGGTCCGTTCGTAAACCTTTCCTGTCGCCGCGAGCACTGACTTCTGCGCTCCGCTGGAACGACCGCACATTCTAACGTAATGTCCCCACTGGTACATGTACTGCCGGCCAGGGCAGGACAGTTTTTCGGCCACCTCCGTAATCTTGCTGGGGTTACGCTCTCACCCTAGTCTGAAGGGGCATGGCCCTTCGTTGCTTTCTGTTTTCCTCCGATGAGGAGACGACAGCGCGCGTTCGCCAGATTCTGTCTGGCATCGGCGTGCAGGCGGAATTTTGCTCGGATGCCGTGGTCGCGGTCGAGAGAATCACCAACCAGCCCTTCCAGATCGTAATCATCGATTGGGACACGCAGCCCGAAGCCGGATTGCTGCTTACCACCGCCCGTGAACGCAAAGCTGCGGAGCGCCCCATCACGCTGGCCATCGTGAGTGACGATCCCAGCGTGCCCAGGGCGTTGCAGGCGGGCGCAAACTCGGTGCTGCGCAAGCCCATCGTTGCCGCCCAGGCGAAAGACACTCTGACCACCGCGCGTGATCTGCTGCATGCCAAGCAGGGATCGGCGGCCAACACCGCCGCTGCAGCCGCAGCCAGTTCCGCTCCTGCCTCTCTGCCCGCGAGTTTTCATGCAGCGCAGGAAAAGTTGCGCGCAGGAGAGTTTCTGCAATCGGCACCCGTAACCCCAGGCGGACAGTTCGAAACTGAACCCGACGCTGCGGCATCTCCCGAGCAACTTCCCGCCGCCGAGACGGATCCACTCAAGGAACTTGAGCCGGTCGCGGCCCCGGTTGCGCAAAACAAACCCGCGGAACCTCCGCCGGCTTCCTCGAACGATGGACGCGGGCTGGAATGGTATTTGAGGAATCGCGTGGCGGCTCGACCTGCGGGTACCGCAACAGCATCACCCGCTCAGCGGGGCAATCCAGAACTAATGGGCTACGACCAGACTCCGTATTCGCCGCCGGCTGAGCCCGAGCCGGTAAAGTCCACTCCCTTGCCGAAGCTTGCAGCTCCGCTTCTGCCCAGGCCCATGCCGGATCTTCCCAGCTGGCAGGAGCAGAAAAAAGAAGCGGAGCTTTTCAGCTACATCGAATCCGGAAGCGATCCATCCGAGGCCACGCCTCAATCCGGATTTCGCCCGGGAAAGCGGGCGATCGTCGTCGCTCTCCTCCTCGCCGCCTTCGCAGTCGTAGCCGCGCCGCAAGCTCCCTGGCATTCGAAAATGAAAGGTCTCTGGGCTAGCGGACGTCAGGCAATGCATGTCTGGCTCAATCCGCAGCCTGTGACTCCCCCCCAGGCTCCCGCTGCTCACGAAAATTTCTACCGCGCTGGCGACGAATACAAGCTTCCGGTCGCCGAAACCATTCCCGATGCCACGACCGATCCGAGCCAAATAAAAGTAGTCCCTGTCGTCGATCCCACGGCCAGAAAGCCGAACAATGGCGCCAGCGTGCCCGATCCCTCCACCGGGCAAGCCGACACGCCCGCATCCGACCAGCCGCCGGCTCCGCCCGCCCCTGACAATCAAGCGCAGGGCCCGTCAACCGCAGCACCGGCCGCCACGTCAACTCCTCCTCCAGTCGTCGTTCCTGTAGCCACCATCCAGCATTCGGATCCGTTTACATCGACGAAAGCGTCGGGTTCCGCTTCCGCACCGCCTAAGTCTTCGCCGTCTCACACGGTCACGCCCCCCGGCAATGTACCTTCAAGTTTAAAATCGCAGATTGCATCCATGACTCCCGACGCGAGCGGCAACAAGCTTCCAGAGGCCGCTTTGCCTTCGATCGAGCCCGTCAACGTCCCCGAAGCCGCCGAGCGCGCCCTGCTCACCGATCAGCCGGCCATCCACTGTCCCGCCAACGTCAAGGGCGATCAGGGAGTAGTAGTCTTGCAGGTCCTGATTGGCCGCGAGGGCACCGTACAGGATGTAAAGTTTCTGCAAGGCTCGCTGGCTTTCGCCCGCGCCGCCATCGACGGCGTCAAGCAATGGAAGTTCAAGCCTTATTCCATGAACGGACGCCCGGTCTCCGTCCAGACCCTTCTGACCATGAAATTCAAGCCAGGTCAATAAACGTAAGCCAAAGGAAAGAAAAGACTAAGAACGTCTTTCTCAGCGATCTCTGCGAATCCTCAGCGTCCTCTGCGGTTAAGCTTTTTCCTTCCGGCCCCCGGAAATCCGCCAAGTCCCCAGTCGCTTGTTTCGTTGGGAGATCGAAACAAAACATCCCGGCTCAAATGAAGCTGTTACGAGACGTAGTGTCGAACACGTACAGTGGGACAAACCAGGTCCCAGCCGCGCAGCGCGGGATGTGAAAGCCCGGCAGGGAAGTGCCGGGTGCTCGGAAGCCCGGCAACCCGAGTCCGCTTTAGCGGACGGCACTAGTTTCGTAAATCCTTCCGCCCCTCCCCGTTACCGAAGGGACTCAAATTGAGCAGCAAGTACGTGTTCCATTGCATCTAGAGATATAATGAGTAGAGTTCTCAGGAAGCAGTTCCTTCCGGAAGAAGATCACAAACAGATGTCCATGAAAACCAAAGCAGCGATTCTAGTCACCTCTTTTGCCGTACTGCTGTTCGTAGTTGTCGGCTCCATGGGAGGCGTGCATGCCTCCTCCAACGACGGCGCTTACCGCCAACTTCAGGTTTACAGTGAAGTGCTCTCGCGGGTGCGCAGCGAGTATGTCGAAGAGCCCAACATTCCGAAGGTGACCGACGGTGCTCTGCATGGACTCTTGGAGTCTCTCGACTCCAATTCCAGCTATCTCACGCCCGAGGCCTACAAGGCTTTCAAAGATCACAAAGCCGATGGCAAGGCGGGAATCGGCGCCGTGATCTCCAAGCGCTTTGGTTATGCCGACGTAGTTTCCGTACTGCCCGGTTCACCCGCGGAGAAAGCTGGAATCGAGGCCACCGACATCTTCGAGTCAATTGAAGGCCGCAGCACTCGCGACATGTCGCTTCCGGAAATTCGCAATCTGATCGCAGGCGCTCCCGGATCCGTGCTCAATGTGGAAGTGGTCCGCGCCCGCCGCGCCGAGCCTCAGAAGATGTCGATCACCCGCGACGTCGTCAGCCTCCCTTCCGTCTCCGACAAGATGATGGAAGATGGCATCGGCTACGTGAAGGTGGAAGCCCTGAACAAAGGCAAGTCGCAGGAGATCGCCGCCAAAATCAAGGCGCTCGAAAAATCGGGCGCGAAGAAAATTCTGCTCGACCTGCGCAACTGCGCCGAAGGCGACGAAAACGAAGGCATCGCGGTCGCCAACCTCTTCCTGAATCACGGAACCATCACATACTTGCAAGGCCAGAAATTTCCGCGCGAAGCCTTTAATGCCGATCCGGCCAAGGCGATCACCAGCCTGCCCGTCGCGGTTCTGGTGAACCGCAGCTCCTCGGGCGCGGCTGAGATCGTTGCGGCCGCGATTCTGGAGAATGCTCGCGGAGACGTGGTCGGCGACAAGACCTTTGGCGACGGTTCGATCCAAAAGACGATCGATCTGCCCGATGGCGGCGCCTTGATTCTTTCGGTCGCGAAATATTATTCGCCCAGCGGCAAAGCCATTCAGGATACGGCCATCACTCCCAATGTCGTCGTGGCCGACGCCGTCGACGATTCCATCGGTCCGGACGATGACGAGACCGTCGCTCCTACTCCAGAGGACGAAGCCAAGCCGAAAAACCCGGTCGACGACCAACTGAACAAGGCCATCGAAGTCCTAAAAAGTCGCGCCAGCTAAAGCGATGGAGCCGCGTAGCGGCGGTATGGGAAAGCCCGGCGCGGAAGTGCCGGGCCAGGGCGAAGAATCAGCAAGTCCCGTAGGGACGGCACACACCTCCGACTCTGACTCCGCCAGTCTTTTCCACCGCCTCCTTCTGATATCGTTAAAGCGCATCCCGAGCCCCAACCGGCTTGATTGAGGTCTGCCCCATCGCATGGAGACGATCACTCATTCGTTCAGTTCGCTCGCTTCTCTTTTCCTCATTTCGGCACTCGCCATCTTCGTCGTCTATCGTGTATTCCATCATCTAAAGAGCAAGTCCTCCGCACCTGGCTGGCTGGAACTCGAAGCTGAAGACCTCGGCGGATTCAGCTACCGCCAACTGATCCTAGTCAGCCTGCTCAGCTTGTTTCTCGAGATGCTGATGATCCGCTGGGTCTCTTCCGAAATCAGAATTTTTGCCTACTTCAAGAATTTCGTATTAGTCGCGTGCTTCCTCGGATTTGGATTGGGATGTTATCTCTGCCGCCGCCGCATTCGGCTGGTCGCCATGATCTCCCCGCTATTGCTGCTGACCATCATCCTGAAGACGCCCATTTCCCCGCTCCGCCGCACTATGGCGGCCTTGCCGGCGCTTCTCGGAGGCGGCGTTGAAGTGCATGTATGGGGCGTCCCCGCCATGCCGGCGAGTTGGACGGGCATGCTCCTCGCCATGGTGGTCGTCGTTCCGCTGTTTGCTGTGATTGCCACTGCGTTCATTCCTTTCGGCCAGCTCGTCGGCTGGTATCTCGAACACTCTCCCCGCGGCGTGACCGCTTATAGCGTGAATGTTCTCGCCAGCCTCGCTGGCATCGCAGGATTCACCCTGCTCGCCTTCCTGCACCAGCCGCCCTGGGTCTGGTTTCTGGTAGCCGGGGTGTTTTCCGTTGTGGCATTCTGGCGCAACCCAGCCGCGCGCAAGGCTCTGGCCGCCACCTTTCTGGTCTGCATCTCTTTACTGGCGCTTCCAGATCATCGCCGCGCTACGACTTACTGGTCTCCCTATCAGAAGCTGGTTCTGCAGCCGCTCGCTCTCAACGGAGAAATCGCCGCGTACTCCCTGACCACCAACGACTCCTGGTACCAGAAGGTGATCAATCTCTCGCCGGATTTCGTGGCTGCGCATCCCGAGGTCTTTTCTAAATTCCCCGTCGCCCAGAACTCCTACAACATGCCGTACCACTTTTATCCCTCACCACCTTCGGTGCTTGTCCTGGGAGCAGGTATGGGCAACGATGTGGCCGCAGCTCTTCGCAACGGCGCCAGCCGCGTGGAGGCGGTCGAGATCGATCCCCTCATTCTGCAACTGGGCCGCGAATATCACTTCGAACATCCGTATCAATCGCCGAAAGTCCACGTCGTCCTCAACGACGCCCGCAATTACATCGAAAACAGCCACGATCAATTCGATCTCATCGTCTTCTCGCTGCTCGATTCCCACACCACCGCGTCGCATTTCACCAACATTCGCATCGACAACTACGTTTACACTCGTGAAGCCCTCCACCGCGTCAAGCAACTGCTGCGCCCGGATGGCCTGCTGATCGTCAAATTCCAGGTCGACAATCCCTGGATTGCCGGCCGCCTGTTTCGATTGGTGCAGGATGCCTTTGGCCAGGATCCCATTCAGTTCCAGACCGACGTAGGCGGATTCGATAGCTCCGGGCGCTTCTTCGTCGCGGGATCCCGCGAGCGTCTTGCCCGCGCCACCTCCGACCCTTGGCTCGCCTCGTATCTGGCCACGCATTCCCAAATGCCCATGCAGACCGCCAGACTGACCACCGACGACTGGCCCTACTTCTATCAGCACGAGCCGGGCCTTCCCATCAGCGTCATTCTGATTTCCGTTGCCGTCCTGATTATCTTTGGATGGTTCCTGCGCCAGACCAGCGGAGAAGGCTCGGCGGTCGACCCGCACTTCATGCTCCTCGGCGCCGGATTCATGCTGCTCGAAGCTCAGATCGTCAGCAAGATGGCTCTCCTGTTCGGCACCACCTGGGTCGTGAATGCCGTGGTCGTCTCCGGCCTCTTATGCTTGATCGTCGCGGCCAACCTCGTCTACGGTGCGTTCCCTCGAATTCCACTCGCCCTCGCTTATGCCGGATTATTCCTCACCCTCGCTCTGATGTTTACCGTTCCGATCGAAAAACTGTTTTTCGACTCGTGGCTGCTGCGCGCCGCACTGGCCACACTCGTGCTTTGCAGTCCCGTGTTTTTCGCTGGAATCATTTTCGTTTCCAGCTTTGCCCGCGCTGGATTTCGCGGCAGCGCTCTTGGCTCCAACCTTTTCGGATCCTTGATCGGCGGACTGCTCGAATCCTCTTCACTCTGGTTCGGCCTGAAGGCGCTGACTATCCTGGCCGCCATCCTCTACGCCGGCTCAGCAATTTTCCTCCGCCGAAGCCGAGCCACCGCCGACCTCAGCCCGCAGCCAACGCAGCAGAGCGCCGTCCCAGCAAATCAGTAGCGAAAACCAGCGCAGCCCGCAGCGCGCAGTCGTTGCGCCGGCGTCCCGCCGCCACATCCCTACCTACGGTCCCAGCACTTTTAAAGTGCTATCCTGATTTTTGCGGGGCATGAAAACCCTCTACGATCACCTGCCGGAAGTAGAAATCGGCGGCCGCAAACTCGTCGGCCGCGTCCTGTTCGGCCTGCTCGTGCTGATTTCCGTTCTCATCGGATCCACCGCCGGCCTTCTCCTCGTCTACACCACCGATCTGCCGCAGATCGACGCGCTCGAGGCCTACCGCCCCAGCTCCATCACCGAGCTTTACGACGATCAGAACCGCATCATCGGATCCTTCGCCCTGCAGCGCCGCGTGGTCGCCAGCTACGACGATTTTCCTCCCGTGCTCCGCGACGCGCTCGTCTCCATCGAAGACAAGGATTTCTACACGCACTCCGGCATCAACTTCTTCCGCATCATCGGCGCCGCCTATCGCGACATCCAGTCCGGAGGCAAAGTGCAAGGCGCCTCCACGCTGACCATGCAGCTCGCCCGCAATCTATTCCTCTCGCCCGATCGCCGCTGGCAGCGCAAAGTGCAAGAGGCTATGCTCGCCATCCAGATCGAGCGCCGCTTCACCAAGCCGCAAATCTTCACGCTCTACGCCAACCAGATTTTCCTCGGCCACGGCGTCTACGGGTTCGAAGCGGCATCCGAGTTCTATTTCAGCAAGCCCGCGAAGCAACTGACGCTCGACGAAGCCGCGCTGCTCGCCGGATTGCCCAAAGGCCCTAGCGTCTACTCTCCCATCGTCCATCCCGATCGCGCCCAGAAGCGCCGCAACCTCGTCATCAACGCGATGCTCGAAGACGGCAAGATCACCGCCGCCCAGGCCGACGTTGCGCGCTCCGCCCCAATCGTGCTGCATCTCGCGCACGATCCCAATTCGCTCGCTCCTTATTTCGTCGAAGAAATTCGCCGCTATCTCGAAGGCAAGTACGGAACCGATCAGGTCCACGAAGGTGGATTGAAGGTCTACACATCGCTCGATGTCGATCTGCAGAAGTCCGCGAATCAGGCAGTGCTCGATGGCCTGGCCGCATACGAGCGCCGACACGGATGGAAGGGTCATCTCGAAAACGTAGTCGCCGACGGCTTCGTTCTCGAAAAATACTCCCATCCTGATTGGGACGACGAGCCCCAGGTCAACGGATACGTCCACGCTCTCGTCACTTCTTCGGGAACCGGCATCGCCACGCTCAAGTTCGGCCGTTACACCGCCGCCCTCAGTCAGGCCGACGCCGCCTGGACGCAGCAGAAGCTTGCCAACATCCTCAAGGCGGGCGATATCTGCTATGTGAAGATCCTGTCTCTAGGCGAAAATGGCGCCGCGAAGGTAAGCCTCGAACAGGATTCCGGCGCGCAAGGCGCGCTGCTTGCCATCGACAACGCCACTGGAGGAATCAAGGCTCTGGTTGGCGGTCGTGACTTCAACGATTCCAAGTTCGACCGCGCCACCCAGGCCCTGCGCCAGGTCGGGTCGTCCTTCAAGCCCTACGTCTACACCACGGTCATCGACGAAGGCGCCACTCCCGATGACACCATTCTTGACGAGCCCGTCAGCTTCGACACGCCCTCCGGCCCTTACACTCCGCACAATTACGATGAGAAGTTTGAAGGCATCATCACCCTGCGCCGCGCGCTCGCCCAGAGCCGCAACATTCCCGCGCTGAGGCTGGCCAGCAAGGTCGGCATCAAAGATGTCATCGCGTATGCCGAGCGCTTTGGCATCACGTCGAAGCTGCCGCCTTATCTGCCTGTCGCACTGGGGTCGGCGGAAATCACGCTGCTCGAACAAACCGCCGCCTACAGCGTTTTTCCCAACGACGGCGTGCGCATCACTCCCCGCTACATCACCCGCGTCACCGACTACGAAGGCCGCGTGCTGGAAGAAGATTTTCCCGACGTCAAAGATGTGGTCAGCCAGCGCACCGCCCGCATCATGACCTCGATGCTGCGAGAAGTGGTGCTGCACGGAACGGGGGTCGCTGCCGCGAAGTTGCCGTTCCCCGTAGCCGGAAAGACGGGCACCACGAATGATTTCACCGACGCATGGTTCGTAGGATTCTCCCCCACCACCACCTGCGGAGTCTGGGTCGGCTACGACGAAAAAAAATCCCTGGGCGCAAAAGAAACCGGAGCCCGCGCCGCCTTGCCCATCTGGATGAACTTCATGACCGTAGCCATGGCGGGCAAAGATGCGGGAGACTTCCAGCCTCCCCCGCCAACGCCCCACGCAGTCGCGCAAAAAATCGACACACCCGACGCCGCCCCGGCGTCCGAGGAATCGCATTAACGCGATGAGATCTGGCTCGGCGGGGGGATGCCAGAGGCCAGCGCGTAGCGTAACTCCCAACCCCAGCCGCGAAGCGGCGCAAGAATACAGCCCACGGCGCAAGCCGTGGGTGGCAGAACGGAAAGACATCGAGTCCCGCAGGGAGGGCACTAACTTCCCCGAAGGTGAAAACCGAGGCACCATGAAAATCGCTCGAACCATTCTCGTCATGCTCGCCCTACTCCCCATCATGTCCTTTGCCCGCAGATGAAAATCTTTTCACATAATAAGGAGATTCCCAAAAGGAGATTCCAGTTGACAATGTTCTTAATTCCCAAGCAGAATACCCACCGCTGTTGTACTTACGTTTGAGTCTCCCCCGCAGTTTGTGTTTCCGCTCCCGGCCCCGGTATCGCCTCGGTTTGAGGAGGTTGCTGTGTGCAGCCTCATCGCGTATTCAACTGCTGAATCAACTTTCGAAAGGAGCGATCCAATGTCTAGTCGCCACCCCCTCTGGGCGTCCGCTTCGACTTTTCTGCTTATTCTTGTGGTTAGCGGGTTTGCGCTAACTCTCGACGCAACCGGCAGTACCATTCCCCGCATCGTGGCTCCAGTGGATGAGTCAAACCTCGTACAGCTCACGGGCAATACTCATCCGCGTGCCCTCGCCCAGTTTGATCAGGGCCCTGTCCCAGACAGCTTGCCAATGGAGCATATGTATGTGGTGCTGCGGCGCAGTCCTGAGCAAGAAAAAGCGCTGGAGCAGTTGATCGCTGCACTGCACAATCCGCATTCCGCGAATTATCGAAAATGGCTTACGGCGGAGGAATTAGGTCGAAGATTCGGACCCGCGCCACAGGATATCGATGCCGTGGTTAGCTGGCTGACTTCCCACGGCCTGCATGTCAATCTGGTTCACAAAAATGGATTGACGATTGATGTTTCCGGCACCGCCGACCAGGTGCGGGACGCTTTCCATACAGAAATTCACCGCTACAACGTGAATGGCGAGCAGCACATCGCCAACGCTAGTGATCCAAAAATTCCTGCTGCGCTTGCGCCCGTCGTGGTCGGCGTCTCCTCGCTGAATGATTTCAGGCCGAAGCCGCTCATCAAACCGCGCTCCGACTTTACGTTTAAATGTACTGGCTGTCCGGATGGATTCGACAACACTGAGCAATATGTCATAGCGCCCCCGGATTTCGCCACAATCTACAACGTCTCGCCGCTCTACAAGGCGGGCATCACCGGCAAGGGCCAAACCGTTGTTCCTCTGGAAGTGACGGATATCAATCCGGCGGATGTCGCTACCTTCCGCAAGACATTTGGTCTCTCCTCGTTCTCCGGCACTTTCAAGCAAATTCATCCGGGACCAGGGTGTACCGATCCGGGCAAGAATGGCGCGGAAGGGGAAGCCGCGCTCGATGCCGAGTGGGGTGGGGCCGTGGCGCCCGACGCGGCGGTTAAGCTAGCCTCCTGCGCAAATACCGCTACGAATTTTGGGGCCTTTATTGCGGCCCAGAATCTGCTCGATGAGGCTACGCCCCCTCCTATCATGAGCCTGAGTTATTTGGAATGCGAAGCCAACTATGGACCGGCCAGCAATGCATTCATGAACGCTCTCTGGCAGCAAGCGGATTCTGAAGGAGTATCGGTCTTCGTGGCTGCCGGGGACAACGCCGCGGCCGGCTGCGACAACTTCGACATCATCCCCACTTGGTCTACCGGGGGCATCGCGGCCAACGCCTTAGCCTCCACTCCCCACAACGTCGCTACCGGCGGCACGGATTTTCTGGATACCTTCGAAAACACCAACAGCACCTATTGGAGCAATACCAATAGTCCGACGGGTAAGTCCGCGAAGTCCTATATTCCAGAGATGCCGTGGGACGACTCCTGTGCCAGCAACATATTGTTCACTGCCTTCGGATATTCCGATGGTGTCTCATTTTGTAATAGCTCGATCGGCATGGGATTCCTCGACGTCATTGGCGGTAGCGGGGCTCCCAGCTTCGTCTATCCAAAGCCTTACTGGCAGAAAGGGATCGTAGGCAATCCGAATGATGGCGTGCGTGATTTGCCCGACATCTCTTTGTTTGCCTCCAATGGTTTTTGGAACCAATCCATCGTGTTCTGTATGTCAGATCCTAACGAAGGCGGAGTTCCCTGTAACTACACCAAACCAATAGACGTGTTCTTCAACAGCGCCGGCGGTACTTCGTTTACTGCACCGCAGTTTGCCAGTATTCAGGCGCTGATCGATCAAAGCGCAGGCGGCGCTCAGGGCAACCCCGATCCGGTCATTTACGACCTCTATCGGATGCATACCTCCCAACTCTCAGCCTGCAATGCCACTGAAGGCAACAAAGTGCCGTCTTCCTGCATTTTCCACGACGTAACCGCAGGAAATAATGACGTCCCCTGTTACGGCACCAACAATTGCTATGATCCGAACCCAACTGGGTACGGGGTGCTTTCCACATCGGACACAATTGAGAAAATCGCCTACCCCGCAACCACGGGTTGGGACTTTACCTCAGGATTGGGAAGCGTGAACGTCACAAACCTGGTAAAGAACTGGCCGTGAAGTCATCGGTAGTGGTGCTGTCAAACTGATTCCGTGAAAGTGTCGGCTCCTTCGAACTGAGTAGACTTTGGAAGCATCGCCAACCAAAGCCTAGGAACGAAGGAGCCGATCGCTTGACGTTTTGCCCATGGTCTACGAGAGCAGCCCATTACACATTTTGACTCCACTCATTCCACACCCTCACCTCTTCACCCGCACCCGCACACGGCATCCGAAAGCATCAGCGGCAAAGAGCCGGTTGAACTCTCGTGTTTGGGAGGAAGCTGGACTTCTGCAGCAGCCCGAAGCGGTAGCGCTCAAACCCGCCGGGGGAGGAGTGAAATGGCCTTCCATGAGAAGGAGTGCGGCGAACGACAGTTCACAGCGGCTTTAGCCCCTGAACGCGCAGCGCGCAAATTGAGCCCGATGTTGTACCCTACCTACACCCCCGTTTGAGCCCGGAGACAATTTGAAGCCAAGACAAGCTGCCGAGGGTGTATCTGCCTCCGCCCTGCGTCGCGCAAAAATCATCTGCACCATCGGCCCGGCCTGCAACAATGAAGCCGCCATGCGCGACCTGCTGCGTCTCGGCATGGACATTGCCCGCCTCAACTTTTCCCACGGCACGCACGAAGATCACGCCCGCAACATCCATCGCCTCCGCCGCGCCGCCGCCCGCGAGGGCCGCACCGTCTGCATCCTCCAGGACCTGCAAGGCCCCAAGATCCGCACCGGCAAGCTCGAGAACCACGAACCGGTTCTTCTCAAGACCGGTGCGACCGTGACCATCACTCCCCAGGAGGTTTCGGGCAACGCCACGCGCATCTCGACCACCTTCCCCGATCTCGCCCGTGAACTCGCTGCCGGCGCCCGCGTCCTGCTAAGCGATGGCCTGATCGAATTGCGCGTTCGCGGCACGCGCGGCAAAGATGTCCTCTGCGAAGTTCTCAATGGAGGCATGCTCGGCGAGCACAAAGGCATCAACCTTCCCGGCGTAGCGCTCTCCATTCCCGCGCTGACTGAAAAAGACCGCAAAGACTTGGAATTCGGCCTGGAACACGGCGTCGACGCGGTCGCGCTCTCCTTCGTCCGCACCGCCGCTGACGTCACTGCCGTTAAACAAATCGTCGCCTCCCACGGCAGCGATGTTCCCATAATCGCCAAGCTGGAGAAGCCGCAAGCCATCGATCATCTGGAAGAAATTCTCGAAGCCGCCGACGGCGTCATGGTCGCGCGCGGCGACCTCGGCGTAGAAATGGCTCCCGAAAAAGTTCCGGTCATTCAGAAACATGTAATCCGCCGCGCCGCCGCCTGGCGCAGGCCGGTCATCACCGCGACCCAGATGCTCGAATCGATGATCGAAAACCCGCGTCCCACGCGCGCCGAAACCAGCGACGTCGCCAACGCCATCTTCGACGGCACCGACGCGGTCATGCTCTCGGCAGAAACTGCCAGCGGCCAGTACCCGCGCGAGTCGGTCTCGATCATGGCGCGCATCGTGGTGGAAGCCGAATGCAACATGGGAGACTTCGTCCAATTCCGTCGCCGCCGCGAGCATCACGGCCTGTCCGTCGCCGAAACCATCTGCGAATCCATCGCCCACTCCGCCGAAGATCTGCCCATGGGCGCCATCGCCATCTTCACCGAGACCGGCAACACCGCCCGCATGATCTCCAAATACCGTCCGAAGGCCCCGATTTACGCCTTTACCCACATCGCGCCGGTCGTGCAGCGCATGAATCTTTACTGGGGAGTGCATCCCGTCCGCTGCCCGCAGGCCCGCTCCGCCGAGCAGATGGTCACCATGGCCGAGCAGGATCTGGTCAAGCGCGGTGTTCTAGAACCCGGAGAGGTTCTAGGCGTAGTAGCCGGCACACGCCAGGCCTCCGGCTCGACGAACCTAATGCGCCTGCACGTAGTGACCGAACAAGAAGCCGAACGCATAGCCCACCCAACGAAGAGTTCCCAGTCCCGGCGTCGTTCCTAAGCGGAGCCGCACTTCAGGCGGAGCGAAGGATCTCATGTAGGGGCGGACGCCTTGGTCCGCCCCGCGAGCGAAGCGAGCGTTCGTGGCCGGCACGCCGTCGGCGACCGCAAGAACCCTTACCACCCGCGCCTCTGCGATCTCTACGCGCAGTCCTCTGCGTTCTCTGCGGTAAGAATCTTCGCCTCCGCCAAATCAAATCATGTAGGGGCGGACGCATTCGTCCGCCCCGCGAGCGAAGCAAGCGTGCGAAGCTCGACAGCCTCGTCACACGTTATAATCGCACCGTATGCCGCAAGAGATCCTTTCGCTCGCAGTTTGGGAACCACTACCGGACATGGAGGCGGCAGCGCTCGAGACTTTTCGAGAACTCAGGTCGATTGTCGCCGCGAAAGGATACGGCCGCGACCTTCTCTACCGCGATCGCGAAGCGCACTACGTCTTCCTGCGTTACTGGAAGTCCGAAGATTCCCGCCGCGCCGCCCAGGAAGATCCCGCCATGCTCCGCTGCTGGGCCAGGCTGGGCAATCAAATCCAGATCGTGAAAGTCTACGAGACGCTCTGCGAAGTAGAGACAGATAAAACAAAGTAGCCAGTCCATTCGTCCGCGGGGTTCTGAGTGTTTGCGTCATAATATCCGGTAGAGTTATTCCATGCGGCTGGCCAAAAACTTCGTCCTCTTCGGTGCCGTCGGCCTTTTGGTCTCCCTTGCTATTGCGGGTCTTGCGAGTGTTGCTCCAAGTGTATTTGGTTGGCTCACGGTCCCATTCTGGTTTCTGCCAGCCATTGCGAACCTCGGCGCTCATGATGTCGGCTGGCCCCTTTTTCTGCTCAGCGGTAGCCTCTGCTACGGCGGCGCCGCGTTTCTGATATTTCAGCTGCGTGCGCGATTCGCGCAGCGATGAGCGGCACTGAGAACGCCGATGCGCAGCCTCACGATTTAGAACGATCGCTTGCCCACATCCTCCATCCTCGAATGCACCGACAGCACCGTCGATCCCCACATCCGCGGATTCCTGCACGTTCCCGAAACTCCCAATCAAGGTGGCCTCGTCCTGACCCACGGCGCCGGAGGCAACGCCCAAGCCCCTCTGCTGGTCGCCATCGCCGACACGTTCGCTGCAGCCGGATTCACCGTGCTCCGTTGCAACCTGCCCTATAGGCAAACGAGGCCGTTCGGCCCGCCCGGCCCCGGAGACGCTGCCCGCGACCGCGCCGGCCTGAAGAACGCCATCGCGAAACTGCAAGGAATGATGTCAGGCCGCATCTTCCTCGGTGGCCACTCCTATGGAGGACGCCAGGCCAGCATGCTTTGCGTCGAAGAACCAGACGTGGTCGCAGCCCTGCTCCTGCTCTCCTACCCGCTGCATCCGCCGCGCAAGCCCGAGCAGCAGCGCACGCAGCATCTCCCCGACCTGCGCACGCCCACGCTGTTCGTTCACGGCACGCGCGATCCCTTCGGCTCGATCGAAGAACTCGAGCGCGCGATCAAGATGATTCCCGCGAGAACAAAGCTGTTGCCGGTAGAAGGTGCCGGCCACGACTTGGGATTTAAGGGAAAAACAAAGAAGGAAGAACTACAAAAGCAGATCGTCTCAGAATTTACAGCATTCTTCGCAGACGCCTAAGAGCCTTTCGGAGTCTTGTCATCCTCAGCGGAGTGACAGCGTCGCGAAGCGAAGCTGTCACGCAGTCGAAGGATCCCTTTCACCACAAAGCCGCCAACAGGCTGAGCAAGGCATTCTCACGATGCACGGTGCAAATTCCCTGATAGGCCGCTGCCGCTCCAGAGTCGCATGGGGTCCTTCGCTTCGCTCAGGATGACAGTCCGCTTAGCAATTGGGTCCACTGCAGAAACCTTGAAACCTCGAAACTCTACCTCAGTTCACCCACCCCGACTTCCCCCCGCCGTTCCCCTTGCGCGTCTGGTCGTCCGGAGGAATGTAATTCCCGTGCTCGTCGAAATGCACATCCCGGTCATGTTGCCGCATGTAGACTTCAAATTTTTTCGCCGCGCGCCGCCGCTTCCAGCGGTAATAGGAATTGCGGAGTCCGTAAACTCGCTCCGAAACGCTGACATTCACGATCGCCGGCTTCAGCCCCCGCCGCACATACAGCCAGCCAAACAGCAATCCGCCCAGGTGCGCGACGTAAGCCACTTCGCCGCCACCTGACATCGCCATCGCCAGCGTGACCACGATCAGGATCCCGACAAAATATTTCGCCTTGATCATAAAGGGGAAGGGAATCATCATGATTTCGCTCTCGGCAAACAGAATGCCGAAAGCGATGAGAACAGCGAACACGCCACCCGACGCGCCCACCGTCGCGATGTGCGGATCCCCCAGGATGCGGGCGTAGGAAAGAGCAATCGTGGTGACCGCCGCTCCGATCACCCCGATCGAATACAACTCCACAAAACGCCGCGTCCCCCACGAACTCTCGATCGACGATCCGAACATCCAGAGCATCAGCATATTGCCGAACAAATGCCAGAAGCCCTGATGCAGGAAGCTGTAGGTGACGATCTGCCAGATCCAGCCTTGCTGGATCACGCGAATCGGCGCCAATTCGAAATAGTGGAACGCGTAGGCCTCGAGCGGCACAAGCGCCAGCCCGGTCAACGCGAACAGGAGGAAGATTCCGGTGTTAATACCGACCAGCCAAGTCACCGCCCCCGTAAAGGGAGGCAGGCTCAACGTCATGGGTTCGCCGCTACGCCGCACTCGATCTCCTCAGATGGTAATTCTACTCGTTGGGCCGCACGCAATGGGCCGCTGACCGCGAAATCGCGAAATTCTAACCGCTCGTCGCCCGCTGGCCTACCGTTCCGGAACCGGCACCACCGGCAAACTGCGATGCCCGGCGCGGTCCACCGCCCTAACCGCAAAGATAACGTTATCCTTCGAAATCTTCATCGTGGTGCGAGTCACATTGCCGACGTTCTCCGCGTGTTCCCATTCCGGACTCGTCGTCGCCCGCCACAGCACTTCGTATCCCGTCGCCAGCCCGCCGGCCGACGCATCCCACGTCAGCGTCGAATCATTTTCCAGATCCTTGGTCAGCAGATGAACGTTCCCCGGAGGCGCCGGCGCCGCCGCCAACGACGCCAGCGTCGCCGCATTCAGCCGCGCCACGTGCGCCACATAATCGAAATCCACAAACTTCACCAGGTCCCCGTACTGGATCCCGTTTTCCATCCGCACATTCTGATGCTGATGGTGGAAGTCCTCGCGGAACTCCGTCAGCCGCACCGCCGCAAATCCCTCCTGATTGAACGAATAATGATCCCCTCCGCGCAGATAGCGGTCCACTCGGAACACCAGCATCGGCTTCACTCCGGTGTCGTAAGTCCGTCCGACATCAGCCATATACCGTGCCAGTTCCCGCGAGCCGGAATCGCTCTCGCCGCCCAGTCCGCGAATCCGCCGCACGTCCTGCTCCGTAGCCGCGATCGGCACGCCCTCGGAAAATACGCGCACCATCGCATGATCCTGCTCCGCGCTCTTATCGCCACCGACGATGTCGTTATTGAGCACCGCCTCCAGATCCCATTCTTGATCCTTCGCCATCTTGGCGAAATGCCGGCTGCCGTTCAGCCCTTGCTCTTCGCCCGCCACGGTCAGAAAAATGATGGTCGCCGGAAACTTCATCTTGCTGAGCACCCGCGCGCACTCCAGGCTTACGACCGTCCCGCTTGCGTCATCGTTTGCCCCCGGAGCGTCGCCGCTTTCATCGAAGGTGTCGCTGTTCCGCGAATCGTAGTGCCCGGTGACCAGCACAATTCGCTTCGCGTTCTCCGCATCCGACCCCTTCAGAACCGCATAAACATTGGTGATTTCCGTGGCTTTCGGAATCCGGTCCATAGGCTGCTCGGTGAAGCTGTCCACCTTCACCTCCAGGCAGCCGCCGCATTCTTTGGAGTACCGCTCAAACTCTGACTGGATCCACTCCCGCGCCGCGCCGACCCCATGCCCCGCAGCAATCGAGTCCGGATCCTGCGCCGACAGCGTCAACCGTGTTCCGAAGCTGACCAGTTTTTCCACGTCCTGCTGAATCCGCTGCGCGGAAACCTGCCGCAACGCCGCCGCAATCTCCTGCTCGGCCGTCATTTCCCCTTCCGCATTCGAAGATTGCGCAGCGCAAGTCGTCCCGATCAGCGAAGATACACTCAACGCCAAAATCATCCCGCAGCGAATTTTCGGCAAATGCATCCAAGAACCTCATTGGGCGAATCTAGTAACCAAGCGCCCATTCGTGGGAAATCCCCTGGCCCCTGCGGCTGCCCCTTGACCAACCGGCCAGCGAGAATCTAAATATTATCAGGAGGCTCTAATAGGCGAGGGGGAGGCTTTATGGTTCTGTGTCCTGAGTGCGAAAACAATCTCGATGTCGAAGAGGAAGAGGTCGACGAGGGTGAGGTCATTTCCTGTCCCGAGTGCGGCACCGACTTCGAAGTTGTTACCACCAATCCGCTCGAACTGAAGGCGGTCGAAGAAGGCTACGAAGAGGAAGAAGAAGAGGAGGAAGAGAGCGAAGACGGTGACTATTCCTGATCCCCGCCCCATGCGATTTCTGCGCGTCCCCGGGTTCCTGTTAGTGGTGCTTCTCCTTCCGAGTTTCAGCCTTCGGGAAAGTCGACTCGCGGCTCAAAGGCCCAAGGATAACGACAAGCCCTACGCCCTGATCGCTGGCACGGTCTGGGGTCCCGATGATCGCCCGGTTTATGGTGTGCCAGTAAAGATCCGTCGCGCCAGCGACAAGAAGCCCAAGTGGGAGGTCTATTCCGACCATCACGGTGAATTCGCCCAGCGCGTTCCTGCCGGAGAATCCGACTACATCCTTACCGCCGATTTAAAGCACTTCAAGTCCGCCGATGGCCAGCCCCTCCATCTCGCTCAGGATGTCACCGTTCATATTTACGATGACGAGCGGGAAGATACCGGCCTGCACCTAACTCATTAAGCGAGCGCGCACGGCAACCGTGAGACAATAAACGCAACATGAATCACCACCGCTCCGTGATCAAAGCCGTCGCATTCAGCTGCGCCTGTCTGATCGCCCTGTCCGCAGCGGCCAGTGCTTCTCCCGACAAAAAAGACAAAAGCGTTGGCCGCTTGCTGTTTGGCAAGGTACTCGACCCGCAGGATAACCCTCTTCCCGACGCGGTCGTCTATCTCACCAATACTCGCACGCGCGCGGTGAAAACTTACATAGTCGGGTCCGATGGCACCTACCGCTTTCCCGCTCTCTCGACCTCCGTCGATTACGAGGTCTATGCCCAATACAAGGGCCACCGAAGCGACACCAAGTCCGTGAGCCAGTTCGACGATCGCTCCCAGGTTTACATCGACCTGAGAATCGACACTCGCTGAGTCCGCTTCCCGTACCTTTTCGTGCAACTTTTCAGCACCCACCCGGGTTCAAGATAATAGGAATATCTGCCTGGAGGGGGTATTGTGACCAAACTGCGCTCTTCTCATGAAACACGCCGCGTTGCGAATGCGTGGCCATCAATATTCGCCGGCGCGATCTTGCTGTGTGCCGCTTTCGCCTTAGCTCAAAATGGATCCATGAGCCCGTATCAGGGCGAGCAGGATGGCGTCAGCGCCGGCGGTAAGTGGATGGCGTTCCGATCGGATGACCAGATGACGGGCGCGAAGAAGGTTCGCTTCGAGCTGCTCTCGAACAACTATTTCCGCGAAGATCCGAATTACCCGCCCAGAGTCGAACTCTTCTGCGAGGGAGGCAAACTCAAGACGGCCAACTTCAATCCCGGAGTCCGGCTGCCTCCTCCGAACCGTCCTGGTTTCTGGGGTCAGCCGCAGCTCGAAGTCGAAGTCCGCATCGATGACTTCCACACCTATCACGGATGGAACTGGGTGCGCGATCAAGTCTTGTCGATGGACAAGGGCACGACCCGCGGACTGATCGGCGCTCACATCTTCAACATCGCGATGCCCACGCGCAGCGGACGCCAGATTGCCGAATTCAGCCCGGACGGCCTGAACCTCGACGATGTCCGCCAAGCCTGCGACCTGACTCCGAAGAAGCCCAGCAACTAACCGTGCTCAGTGCGGGACAGCCGCCAAGGCAGTCCCGCATTAACCCCGTCAGAATTTTTCTGCCCAACGAGCTTTGAAAGGTCGCAGCGCTCAGCAGCGCTCGGCACCCCTCCGCGTCCTCAGCGGATTTTCTCAGCGCACTCTGCGTTTTAAGATTTTAGGCCGCCTCGCAAGAAAAGCGGCTCTAGCACATCATTTTCTCTGCCCGCTAGTTTGAAAGGGTGCGGCCTTCCGCCGCACCGCTAGAGCCCAAAAACAAACGCGGGCTTCAGCCCCTGGGGAAAAGGCTGCCTAGCCCCTCCCGCCACTTGCCATTTTCCCGTTCTGCTGGCACCCTTGGTGCTCATGGACAGCAGCAGCATCCTCGGGAGCTTGGCGTTTTTCCTGTTCGCAGCCGGAGTCATCACCTACAGCGTGATCCTCTACAACGGCTTGGTCCGCCTGCGCAACGAAAACGACCGCGCCTGGGCCAACATCGACGTGCTGCTCAAGCAGCGTCACGATGAAATCCCCAACCTGGTCGAAACCGTCAAGGGATACATGCAGCACGAGCAGCAAACCCTGCTCGCCGTCACCCAAGCCCGTACCGCGTCGATGAACGCCTTCAGCATCGGGCAAAAGGCGGTGGCTGATCTGCAAGTAGCCAGCGCGCTGCGCGGCTTATTCGCGGTCGCCGAGAATTATCCTCAGCTCAAGGCCAACGAAAATTTTCTCAAGCTGCAGAGTCGCATCACCGAACTCGAAGAACGCATCGCCGACCGCCGCGAGTTCTTCAACGACGACGTCGCCACCTACAACACCCGCATCGGCCAGATCCCCGACGTCTTCATCGCCAGCTTCATGAGTTTGAAGCCACGCGAAATGTTCAAAGTTTCCGACCAGGATCGTAAGCTGGTGGAAGTGGAGTTCGCCGCGGATCGCGGCGCTACCAAAGCCTGATCCCGGCTGAGTGGATGAATGCTGCGCGCCCTGAATCCGCGGCTTATTTCCAGGCGGACAAGTCGCGATTCAGCATCGCTTCCAGTTCATCAATCTCGGGCCGGAAGAGGGCGCGCAATTTTTCCCGCTGGCACGACGATAACTCCACAAACGCGCGTCCGCCTCCAACAAAAACCTTCATGGCTCCCAATCGTTTCGCTGCGCTCACGATCGAATCCAGTCGTTTCTTCCTCGCCCATTCCGACATCAGGATCGCTCCGTGGGTCCAGTAATAATGCCGGGGTTCGGTCATGTCCTCCGATGTCAAGACGTGGCGAACTTGCGACGGAGCCAGCTTCAGTCGGGGTATTCCCACAAAATCCGCCACCGTGTCCAAATACATTTGTGGATCCGTCTGGATATCATCATGCACCGTGGCCATCACCTGCGAGTTGCCTAATGCCCTCTTCCATGCTTTCAAATGAGCAGCGTACCGGCTCGACTCCAGCAGCTCAGGGTCCCGCGCCAACGCCTCATCGAACGGCCACGGAATCAATCCGTAGGCGCGTTTCAGTCGATACAGCGAAATAATCCGATCCACGGGATCGCGGAACGTGCAAACAATTTTTGCACGAGGAATGAGCCGCGCAATGCGCTCGCGGGCAGGGCCTGACGCGAAGTAAGTCGGCGCCACCTCGCCGATGGCGCGTCCTTCCGAGGCTCTGCGGTACTGCCGTCCGTACCAGCCCAGTCCTCGGTCGAAATGCTTATCGAAGAACCGCGTCTCCTTCGTCGGGTGAGGCAGCCACGCACCCTGGCTCAGAACGTTATGCAGCCAGGTCGTTCCCGTTCGCGGAGGGCCGATGATGAAAAAGGAAGGAAGCGCCGGGCTCTTACCGTTGCCGTTGCCGTTTGCTCCATGCTCTTTGCCGAAGCCGTTCCCTTGCATTTACGCAGTTTTCCTACGTCGATTGTTCTCGGCGGGAACAGTGCGCAATTGCTTTCGGGCCGCCGAGAGTTAGAGTCCCGTACCCTTCGACGAGCGGCCTTCACTAGATGCTGCGAAACATGCAGGGGTTGTGTTTGGTTTCGACTTCTTATGCCTTACGCCAGCAGCCGGGCGGCATCCTTAGCATGATAGGTGAGGATGATGCTAGCCCCCGCGCGCCGGATGCTGAGCAGCGACTCCATCATCACGCGCTCGCGCTCGATCCATCCATTACGCGCGGCCGCCTCGATCATCGCATATTCGCCCGAAACCTGATACGCCGCCAGCGGAAGTTCAAAGCGTTCCCGCGCCGCAGCAATCACATCCAGGTACGGCATCGCCGGCTTCACCATGATCATGTCCGCGCCTTCCTCAATGTCGGCTTCGATCTCGCGCATGGCCTCGCGCACGTTCGCTCCATCCATCTGGTACGAGCGCCGGTCGCCGAATTGCGGCGCCGAATCCGCCGCCTCGCGAAATGGCCCGTAGAAGCCGGAAGCGAACTTCGCCGCGTACGAAAGAATCGGAGTGTTGATCAGCTCCGCTTCATCCAGAGCCTTGCGAATGGCCGCCACCCGCCCGTCCATCATGTCCGAGGGCGCAATAATGTCGATCCCCGCTTTCGCCAGCGAAACCGAAGTCCGCGCCAGCAGTTCGAGCGAAGCGTCGTTCACGATTTCATACTCCGTGGTCACCGCAGGCGGAGCCGCCACCGCCGCTCCTAACGATTGGGGACTTGCCTTCACAATCCCGCAATGCCCATGCGACATGTATTCGCACAGGCAAACATCGCCCATCAGAATCAGCCCCGGCACTTCTCGCTTCATCGCCCGCGCCGCCTGCTGCACGATGCCATCCGCGGCCCATGCCCCGGTGGCCACCTCATCCTTTTTGTCAGGCAGCCCAAATAAAATCACCGACGGCACGCCCAGCGACTTTACCTCGCGCGCCTCTTTCACCGCTTCGTCCACCGAGAGGTTGTACACCCCCGGCATCGACTTCACTTCTTTACGTATCCCCTCGCCCGGGCAAACAAACATGGGATAGACGAACGCGTCCGGCGTTAAGCGCGTCTCGCACACCAGATTTCTCATTTCCGCCGTGCGGCGCAGCCGGCGCATGCGGGTCACAGGAAATGCCATAGCAGATCACCCCGGTGAGAAGGCAAAGGTACCGTCGACAGGCCCTCCCACCTTAATTCTAGATCATTCCCAGCTTGAAGCAGAGCCCGCCAGAATCTTGGGCAGTGTCTAGTTTTTCAGAGTGGGCGTCATCCCGAGCGGAGCCGCTTTTCAGGCGGAGGGAGGGATCTCCTACCCGCGAAAAGTGGTGGCCTTCCGACAGACACCTCTCCGCGTCCTCTGCGATTTTCTCAGCGCACTCTGCGTCTTAAGATTTGAGGCCCCATTGCAAGAAAAGCGCCCAGTTCGGGATGACCATCGAGGGAGCGATATCCAAAATTCAAAGTGACCCACTACCGGATCTTGGCAAGCCCAACCGCCCAACAGGGGGCCACGTATGACTAAAGTAACCTCCTCCGTTCCTGACGTTCCTCGGAATCCCCAAATCCCTCCCATAGAATGAGGTCGGATGAGTCCGCTTCGGTGCCACCGCTGGTTTATCGCAGCGGCCGGAATCACTCTGGCCTTCGCCTGCGTGTGCTTGGTGTCCCCCAAAGGTCCCGGCCTCACCGCTTTCGCCGATTTTTATGGCTTGCTCTTGATGCTGATCGCCCTGGGCATCACTCTGGTCAATGCCTACGCCCAGCCCAGCCAGCGCAGTTTCTGGCTCCTTATCGCTGCCGGGTTTCTGCTCTGGACCGCCAACCAGGCGGCATGGACCATCTGGGAGAGCGTGCTGCGTCGCGAAATCCCCGATCCTTTCCTCTTCGACATCGTTCTCTTTTTTCATGCCGTGCCCATGTTCGCGGCCGTTGCCTGGCGTCCTGACCTGCTCAACAAAGAAGGGAAAGTCCTGCAGGGCGCGCTGAATTTCCTCATGCTGATGGGATGGTGGGTTTTTCTTTATGCCTTTATCGTTTTCCCCCACCAATACGTATCGCTCCACATCGATATCTACAACACTTATTACGATCGTCTTTACGGGGTCGAAAACGGCCTGCTCGTAGGGGTGTTGGTTCTCGCGGTTTTCACCAGTTCCGGCGGGTGGCGCCGGCTCTACGCTCATCTTTTGGCCGCGATGACCGTGTATGCCGTCAACTCCCAGCTTCTCGATCGCGCCACGGCTGACAGCTCTTACTACTCGGGAAGTCTGTACGATGTCCCGCTGGTCGCGGCCATTGCCTGGATCGCCGCTGCTTGCCTGTCCGCTCGCGAATGGGACCTCAAGAGCGTTCCCTTCCATTTGCACCGCCGCTGGAAAAAACTCGTACCCCGGCTCGCCATGATCGCGATTCTCTCCTTGCCGGTTCTTGGCCTCTGGACGCTTCTGCTCGACACTTCTACCCCCACGGCTCGCCTGTTTCGCGTCTTCACCGTACTGGCCGCTATGTTGTTACTGGGAGCCTTCGTCTTCCTGCGCCAGTTTTTCCAGGATCAGGCTCTCATTTCGCTCTTGCAGGAATCCCGCCGCGCTTACGACAGCCAAAAGCGTCTGCAGAGCCAGTTAGTACAAAAGGAAAAGCTCGCTTCTTTGGGCAACCTCGTCGCCGGCGCTGCCCACGAAATCAATCATCCTCTGAACGCCATCATGACCTTCTCGGAAGAGCTCTGGACCCAGGAGCGCCTCTCCGACAATCAAAGCAGCCTGCTGCGTAAAATCGTGAATCAGGCGCGCCGCACCGGCGATCTTGTGGCCAATCTCCTCAGCTTCGCGCAACAAGCTCCCGGACAGAAAACTCTTGTCGACCTCGGCCTTCTCTTACAGCGCGCCACTCACATGCTCGAATCGCGCCGCCAGGCTGGGATCATCCAGGTGCAGCTCTCGATCGATCCGGATTTTCCTCGCGTCCTCGCCAATGCCAACCAGCTCTTTCAGGCGTTCGTCGAAATCATCGAGAATGCTATGGATGCCCTGGACGAGGTTGGCGGCGGTTCGCTCGATATTTCTGCTCATAGGCGCGGTCCGGAAGTTGTGCTCACTTTTTCCGACAGCGGGCCCGGCCTGCGCGATCCGCAGCGCGTCTTCGATCCCTTCTACACAACCAAGCCGATCGGCAAAGGCACTGGCCTCGGCCTGAGCGCCGTCTACGGCGTGATTCAGGATCACAATGGCCAGATTGCCTGCGAGAATAGGCCCGAAGGCGGCGCGCTCTTCATCATCCGCCTGCCCGCAACCTCAGCCTCGGCCGCCCACGTAGCGGGCGCTGGCGGAGACTAGAGTTTGATTCAACAAATACCCGCTTCTGAAAGACACTAGTGTAGTGCGTCAAACAGATCGACACTTATAGGTCGCCGGTTTCCCTGTGATCCTCTGTGCACTCTGTGGTTAAAGTCCTTGACCTCCTCGCGTTTACAGAGATCTCCCTGAGGCAAACGTCCGCCCTGCTCCTGTAACATAAAACCTGTCATGGCCCTTGAATTGGCGCACACTTCGTCGCGCGTGCTCGAGTTCGAATCTCTCCGCGAATTGCTTCGCGGATATGCCTCGTCCCCGCTCGGGCAAAACCGAATTCGCTCCCTTGCGCCCTCCACCGACCGTGACTGGATCCAGAATCAGCAGGCCCTAGCCGCCGAAATTCGCGAATTCCGCCGTGTCGGCGGACGCTTCGATTTTTCCACCCAGGCTGAGATCGGCCCGCTCGTCCAGAAATCGCGCATCGCCGGAGCCACCCTCGAAACCGCCGAGATTCGCGATGTCATTCTCCTGGTCGATCGCGCCGCCGAATGGCGCGCCATCGCGCAACAGCCTCCTGCCGCCATGCGCTGCGCATGGACCGGAGTACGTTCGCTCTCCAACCAGATAGTCGACTTCCACGATTTTCTGCGCTTCTTCCGCGGCAAGATCCAGCCCGACGGCACGCTCGAAGACAAGGCCTCGACCGAACTCGCGCGCATCCGCCGTGAAATCGAGAAGCAGCGCCGCGCCATTCAGGAATCGCTGCGCGGTTACATGCGCCGCCTCGCCGAAGGCGGCACTGTGCAGGACGAGCTGATCACCATTCGCGGCGAGCGTTTCGTCATTCCGGTCAAAATTGAGCAGAAGCGCCGCGTGCAGGGCGTGATTCACGGCGCCAGCTCCAGTGGTCAAACCGTCTTTGTCGAGCCGCTGGAGACCATCGAGCAAAACAACGAGCTCGTGCGCCTGCTCGAAGAAGAACTCGCCGAAATTCACCGCATCCTGCTCGAAATGACCCAGCGCATCGGAGCGCAAGCACAAGAAATCCTCGCCGCCATGGACGTGCTGGCCGAACTGGAACTCCAGTTCGCCAAAGCCCGCTTCGCCGAAGACTACAACTGCGTCGAAGTAAAATTGTCGGGAAGCGAGCAAGAGCCATGTGAGAACAACGAACCATGTGGGGACGGGCGCATTCGCCCGTCCAGGCAGTCCGAAGGCCGCCTCCTGCTGCACAATGCCAGGCATCCCTTGTTGGAAAAGACTCTAAAGCAAAAGGGAGCAACCGTAGTCCCAGTCACCGTCGAACTCGAAGGCCCGCGCCGCCAGTTAGTCATCACCGGTCCCAACACCGGAGGCAAAACCGTCACCCTCAAAACGGTCGGTCTCCTCGCCCTCATGGCGCAATCCGGCCTTCCTGTCCCGGCCGATCGCGCCGACCTTCCCGTGTTCGACGCCGTCCTCGCCGACATCGGCGACTACCAATCGATCGAGCAGAATCTTTCCACGTTCTCCGCCCACGTCACCAATATCGATTTCATCTCACGCACCGCCACCGCCGACTCGCTCGTTCTGCTCGACGAACTCGGCTCCGCCACCGATCCCGAAGAAGGCGCAGCCTTGGCCGTCGCCATCGCCGCCCACTTCAGTCGCCTCGGCTGCATGACCGTGATCTCCACCCATCACACGTCGCTGAAGGTCTACGGAGCGAATACTCCCGGAGTTCTCAACGCATCTGTCGGATTCAACGAAGCCACGCTCCAGCCCACCTACGAGTTGAAAGTCGGCGTGCCCGGAGCCTCGGCGGGCATCAACATCGCGCAACGCCTGGGATTGAATCCCGCAATCATTCAAAGCGCCAGAGACAGGCTCGGCACGCAAGCCCGCGACGTCGGACAATTCCTCGACAAGCTGCACGCCGACCTGCGCGAAGCCGAAAACGAGCGGCTCCGACTGCAGCAGAGCCAACAAGAATTGCAGCGCGAGAAAGACCGCTTAGCGGTGGAAGGAAAAAAAGAACAGCAGGCCAAAGTCCGCGAGATGGAGAAGAAGCTTGAAAGCCTGCTGCGCGATTTCGAATATCACTCGCGCGAGGCTGTCAACGCGGTCCAGGATCGCGCCGCCGCGCAAAAGCTCTCCAAAGACGCCGAGCGCCGTATTGCCAAGCTCCGCCGCGAATTCCGCGAGCAGTTCGATTCCACAGTCGTCGCGCATTCCACGGGCGCCGATCAGGGAGATCCCCATGCCCAGCCGCAGTTGGTCAGGCATGTTTCAGAAGGCGACACTGTCAAGCTGAAATCCACCGGGCGCTCAGCGCGCATCGCCCGCAAGATTGACGACAATCATTTCGAAGTTGAGATGGGCGCGCTCAAGATGAAGATCGTCCGCGACGACATCGCCGCAGTCCTGGCCACCGCCCGGCCCTCCGAGACTCCGGTGGAAGCAGCCAGGGCGCGCGGCATTTCGGTCTCGCTCGAAAATGAAGGCGGCAACGTTCCCAGCGAAATCAACGTCATTGGTCAGACCGTCGACGACGCCAGCCGCGAAGTCGAGAAATTCGTCGACCGCGCCTTCTTAGCTGGTCTACCGAGAGTCCGCGTCGTCCACGGCAGCGGCATGGGCATCCTCCGCAAAGCCCTGCGCCAACTCCTGCAACAGCACCCCCACGTCGCATCCGTGGTTGAAGCCCCGCAGAACGAAGGCGGCGGCGGCGCGACGCTGGTGGAATTAAACGTCTAGCCGGTGGAACCGCAGGTCCTGTCATGCTGAGCGAAGGAGGGTCGGGGGCAGGCCGACCCTCCGCAGTCGAAGCATCCCTATGAGCGACTCGGCGACTACCAGATAATCTTCTTCCAGTTCTCGTCGTAAAGCGCGCCCCGGGCCGCCGCGGCGATGGCCTGTTTACCATCGTCGGAAACGTCGCTGGAGACAATGTTTTTCGAATTAGCTGGATCCGAGATCATGGCCTTTTCGACGTGGCGCGAGAGATACCTGAAAACGCTAAGAACGTTTTCCGCCAGTTGTCCGAAGGGTTCGCTCTCCAGCGCGCGCAGCACGGCAAGTTCCAGGTACAGCGACGGAAAATCCAGCCGGTTGCGTTCGCGCCAGATCTTTATCGCGCTGATTTCCTGCTGGCGGCCCGAGTTGGCGATCAGGTGAATGTGCTTGGCCACATCGGTATGCACCGTCGCGCCCGTTTTTTTGTTAAACAGGATGTTCCCGTAAATGCCGTGGTCCCGGTACGCCGGAACCAGATCGACCCATAGCCCGTGAGTCGGCAGATGAATGGAGACGTTTCGCGTATCCGGTTTCAAATTCTGTTGCGTAAGAAATTCAAACAGGTTCCAATACACGTCCCTCATCTCCTTGTCGGGCACGGGGCTCAACGTGATCAGCACATCCGCGTGCGAGGTCAGCGTGATCGCCGTGTTCTTGGCGTAAGCGCCCGAAAGCGTAATCCCCAGCAGATATTGCTTTGCCCACTCCTTGAGCAAGGGAATGATCTCGTCCACAGCCCGATGCGGCGCCGAACCGGGATCGGCCGCAATATGGTACTTGTCCACAATCGACGCTGCGTATTGCTCAGTAGTTGCCACGGTCAAGGAGGTCTCGTAGTCTCCTATCGGCAGAATGTCTGGCAAGTTGAGGGTGTAGTAGCGCTCCCCTCGGTCGTTGTGGAACGGCGCGGCCTCACCCGCGGCGTCCAAGGGAGCCGCTTTTCCGGGCGTGGTGCTGTTCTTTGTCGTTTATGCAATGGTCCGGTTCTTGCAATGGATGTTGTACGGTAATGAATCGCGTGACAGCGCCTAAGAGACGAATCGCATTCTTGGGCAGTGGCGAAAAATCTCTATCTCACTCGAAACGCCATAGCCGATCTCCATCGCCTGCTATCGCGTGTTCCTCTGCCCCTTCAAAATTCGCAGGATCGCAGTTATGGTGTTCCAGTTCCGTGTCGTCGCCGGCTCGCCGTACAGCTTGTCGATCTGGCCGAGATAGCCGATGGTCTTCATGTGACGACGGTACATTCCAAACACAAACTGCCCTTCCGATGCCATCACCCGCACCAACCACTCCCCGTCTGCGGGAAACCTGACTGGAAGCGCCGCCCGGACGCCGCCCGCTTTCGACAGGATGCTCACGAACCAAACCACATCCGCGGGGCGCGGCCCAGTTCCAAACGGATTCTCCATCTCCAGGCGCATAAGATCGCGTCCGTCGCAGAGCACCACTTCCGCTTCGAATGGCAGTTTCCGAAGCAAGGCCGCGCGGAATTTTGCTCGCGACCCAGGTTTGTGCACCACAAAGGTGCCAGCGGCTCCCACATTTACGACACCATAGTCGCCTAGTTCGCGTGCGAGGACGCTCGGGCGAAAGGTTCTGTGCCCGCCAACATTGACACCCCGGAGAAAAACAACGAGAGCCATGCCCGGATTATGCAGAAAGAAGCCAAGCGGCGCCAGGGCATCTTACGGCACCTGCGCATCATGGAGCTGCCAATGTTCGGTTAGCCCCGTGAAACCGGCTGGCCTGCTGGTCGTTGGCGAAATGGTGCGCCGTGAAAAGGCGCTGGACTTCAGCGGGTGCAACTCCCGCCCGGGAACTGGTTCGTTCCACCCGGTAGCAATCGAAACGGCGGCGGAGGCAACGAAGCTGTCGGAGCTTTCGATGGAA
>Ga0187805_10000024_pt1 | contig 53078 bp, 49 predicted proteins | sample NC_wetland_sal_i_6_FD_132965 | JGI IMG/M metagenome (GOLD analysis project Ga0187805, IMG submission 132965) | Wetland sediment microbial communities from Neuse River Estuary, North Carolina, USA - Control_5 | ecosystem: Environmental > Aquatic > Freshwater > Wetlands > Sediment | place: USA...
ATGCTCCGGCAAAGGTGATCTCGTTCTATCGCAGCAAGCTGAAGAAATATGGCAAGGTCCTCGAATGCCATTCCCAGCATCACGACGCGGGTGTCAGGATCAACGATGGCAACAACGATTCCGGCGATAACCAGGAACTCAAGTGCGACGAGAACTCCGGACCAGTCACCGAACTCAAAGTCGGAACTGAAGACAATCAGCGCATTGTGGCCGTGGAACCCGGTGATGCGAGCAAGGGATCGAATTTCGCAATCGTTTACATGCATTCCCGGGGAAAGCGCGGAGACCTCTAACGCCAGAACCGGCGCGCCTTGCTTCTACCCTTAACAGTGCGGTAATTTCAACTCAGCCTCTCTGTGTCTGCGTTCTGCCTTCGACGATGGAGCAACCCTGCTACAAATGCGGTCAGGTTCTGGATGAAGGACGGCCATTCTGTCCGCATTGCGGTGCTCCGCAGATCCGCGTTTTGGTTGCTGAACCGGTAACGGCCGGAGGATTCGGCCAACTCGCAGAGAGTTCAGCACCCGCGCCGGCCCTGCCGGCCACGGAAACCGTTCCGGTGCTGGCGGTTTCGGGACCCTGGTCGCAAGCCCTGAAACCGTGTGCCCTGGCTGCCATCGTCACCACGGTGTTGATGTTTCTGGGCCTGCATCCTCTGATGGCGATGTTTAGCGCCGGATTCCTCGCGGTAGTCTTTTATCGGCAGGCGGGCTCGGGTGGTGCGATCAGCGCTGGAAGCGGTGGAAAGCTGGGCGCGTTGAGCGGATTTTTCTGTTTCGCCCTGATGGCGTTGATGGTTGCATTCGCCGCGATGGTCCCTGAGTTGCGCGCCAAGTTCCGCGACGAGGTACTGGCGAACGCACAAAAGTGGGCTACGGCGCATGGCAGTGATGCGCAGGTGCAAGCCGCTCTCGACCAGATGAAAACTCCGGAAGGCTTTGTGATGATGCTGATCCTTGGAGGCATCTTGCTGCTGGTCTCTTCCGTTGTGCTCGGCGCGCTGGGCGGCGCCTTGGGCGGCAGCATCTTCGGCCGCCGCGATCGATCTTAGGCTCTTCCTCGAGCAAAACGGACCTTGCAGCCCGCGCGCCTGCCGCGTATGATGCACCGTTTACCTTTTTCCGATGAACAAGCCTGCGCGCGGTTCGCTGCTCGGGATCGAGCATCTCGACACGAAGGAAATCCTGGGTCTGCTGAAGCTGGCCCGCCGCATGAATCCGCAGAAAGCCCGCCCGCTGCTGCGCGGCAAGCGGATTGTGCTTTTGTTTTACGAAGCTTCCACGCGTACGCGCTCTTCCTTCGAATTCGCCGCAAAATCACTGGGCGCCATGACCACCTTGGTGCAGTCGTCGGGATCAAGCATCGAAAAGGGTGAATCCGTGCTCGACACCGGCTACACGTTGCGCGCCGTTGGGGCCGATTGCATCGTCATGCGTCATCCCTCTGCGGGCGCTCCGCACTTGATGGCTTCGCATCTCGACATTCCCGTCATCAATGCGGGCGACGGAATGCATGAACATCCTTCGCAGGCTCTGCTCGACGCGCTCACCATTCTCAAGCACAAGAAATCGTTCAAAGGATTGCAGGCTACGATCATTGGAGACATTCTTCACAGCCGCGTGGCCCGCAGTGCCTGCCATCTGCTGACCCGCTTCGGAGTCAAACTGACGCTCTGCGGTCCTCCGGAGTTTGTGCCCGACGTGGCAGCCACGCTCGCGCCCGGCCTGCGAGTGACTCGGCACATCGAAGACGCGTTACGCGGAACCGACGTTGTCATGTTGCTGCGGGTGCAGAAGGAGCGGTTGGAAGGAAAGAAGATTCGCCTGCAGGACTACATTGCGCGCTATCAAATGACGACGGCCCGCCTGAAACTGGCCAAGCACGATGCCATCGTCATGCATCCCGGCCCGATCATCCGCGGCCTTGAATTGACTGCCGAGGTTGCCGATGGGCCGCAGTCGGTCATCGTGGACGAGGTGCACAACGGCGTGCCGACGCGCATGGCGATCCTGGCGCGGGCGTTGGGGAAGGCGAAATGAGGACGGCAACTTCGATTCCGCAGATGCACGCGGACCAACACGGATTGGACATTGAGGTTGGCCTGCTCTTCAACTTCGGACCAAATGCACAGTTCAGGCGCTATGTGTTTGAGAATGATCGAAAAAATCCGCGGAATCCGCGTGAATCGGCGGGGAAGAAGTTGCCTGGGAGCTGCGGATGAACAGCAAGGAGACTAAGAGCCTGCTGATCAAAGGCGGGCACGTCATCGATCCGGCGGCGAAGATTAATGCCCCGATGGACGTACTCTTGCGCGAGGGGCGTGTCACTGAAATTGCGCCGCCCAACAAAATCCGCGGCGGGGCCGACGAGAAATTCGATGCTCGTGGACTGATCGTTGCTCCGGGCTTCATTGATCTGCACGTGCATTTGCGGGAACCGGGGCAGAGCTACAAAGAGACTGTGGCCAGCGGAACGATTGCTGCTGCCGCCGGCGGGTTCACGTCGGTGTGCACGATGCCGAACACCGCGCCGGTGGTCGATACGGCGGAATGGGTGAGTTGGCTGCGACACCCGGAGCGCGGTGCGGTTGTCAATGTGTTCCCGATCGCCGCCGCGACCCGCGGCAGCCGAGGCGGAACGCTCACCGATTTCGCTTCCCTGCATCGTGCGGGAGCCGTCGCCGTCACGGACGACGGTAAACCGATTCTCGACGACGACGTTATGCGCATGGCTCTGCGCCTGGGTGCCGAGTTGAACTTCCCCGTGGTCCAGCACGCCGAGGACACGAGGCAGACGGAGAATTGCTCGATGCATGCCGGGCCCACGAGTTTCCGGCTGGGCCTGCGTGCGGCGGGAGCCTCGGCGGAGGCTGCCATCGTCGATCGCGACGTCACCCTCGCGCAGCAGATTCGGGAATCGCGTCTGCATGTGGCGCATCTTTCCACGTCGGACGCGCTCAAGGCCGTGCGTCGCGGCAAGCGTGCCAAGGCTCGCGTGACCTGCGAAGTCACTCCGCACCATTTCACGCTCATTGATGAGAATGTTGGCGAATACGACACGAACTGCAAGATGAACCCGCCGCTTCGGTCCGCGACCGACCGGGAAGCGATCCTGGTGGCGCTTGCCGACGGCACGGTCGACGCCATCGCCACCGATCACGCGCCTCACGCGGCGCACGAAAAGCAGGTGGAATTCGAGCGCGCATCTTTCGGCGTTACAGGACTCGAAACGGCATTAGCTCTCGCGATTACGAAACTTCACCGCGAGCAGAAGATTCCTTTGACGCGCATCGTCGAACTGTTCACGGCGGGGCCGGCCCGGGTCTTCGATCTGCCCGGCCGCGGATCGCTGGCACGCGGCAGCCATGCCGACGTGACGATTTTCGATCCCAAGAAGCGCTGGACCTTCGAAGCGGCCAAGTCGCATTCGTTATCGCACAACACGCCGTTCGATGGCTGGCAGTTTACAGGCAAGGTCGTGGCGACGATCGTAGGTGGGAAGTTCGCGTGTCGAGCCGATTGAGCTCGCATTTCATCAGGTCTTCAGCCCCGCCGGGCTTCTCCTCCGTTCCCCGGCACGTAGAAGAAGCCCGTCATCAAGTCAGCTTTATTTCGGTTGCGGCGGAGGCACCACCTCCTGCACCCTCGGATTCTGCCGCACTCGGCTGAACTCCGGATCTTTATAAACATTCGCCAGATTGCGATACCCGTCTTCCTTTGCCTTCTTCAAACAGAGCAGGCAATCTTCCACATCTCCGCGCTGCGCGTACAGCTTCGCCAGCAAGTAAGCGTACTGCGCGCGCTCCTCAGGGCTCGAGATGCGAGCTGTAACACCCATCCTCGAATTCTCCAGCAAAGCGTTGGGATCGAGTTCCATGGCGCGATTGTATTCAGCGATGGCCCGGTCCATTTTCTTCTGGCTGAACCATGCTGCCCCCAGATTGACGTGGTAGGCAGCATCCGTTTCATCGAGGGCGACTGCCTTCTTGAAGTATTTCGCCGCCGAGCCGTAGTTCTTTTTCATATAGTCCACGGCTCCGATATTGTTGATCGCCTCGGCGTACTTCGAATTCTGCTTCATCGCCTTCTCGAAGTTCAGCCGCGCGACGCTCAGGTTATCCTTCTTCAACTCCGACATACCCAGCTTGTTATAGAGAACCGCATTCTTACGGTCTTTGCGCAGGGCGGTCTGGAAATACTGGATTGCCAGGTCATAATCCTTCTGCGCCCGTGCCAGGTCGCCTGCCTTTTCCAGTTCGGCCGCCGACATCGCGTTCATATTCACCCTGCCCTGCTCGGGCACCGAATCTGCCAAAACGTAGCTGCAGAGTGGCAGCACCAACGCCAGCATCATGAACTTCAGTGTGATCGTTCGCATAACCAGCCTCTTTCTCCGGAGTCGCCTCTGATCCGGTTGGGCTGTTCCCCGCCCTCCGGATTTGCTCTCCGCGTCTGGTTTCCTTATGCCGCGAATCGTTCTGCTCCACAACGCTATGCCCGCTACCAATGCGTGAGATTTCAGGGGTTACACGTGCCGTAGATCATGTTTCTCAACTCGAAGTGGTTTAACGGAATGGGCTGGAACGGCTGCCGCTGGGAGCACAAAACAAGGGGGTTACAGAGGGGTTAACGTAACCGTTGCGTGCAACCAAATGGCCGCCGAAAGCGTATAACCATAGTAGAGGGCATGCAGTGTAGACGGCACAGGAGGGTCCAAGTGCCTTCGCCGGTGCTACAGTCGGTTGGATGGGAAGCGGAGCGGGCGGAACTACGGTCCGTCTTACAATCCAATCTTTTTGCCCGATCTCCTACCCTCACCCATCTGCTGTCTTATCTTTGCGAAAAGAAATTCGCCGGCGAAACCGATCAGATCAAAGAATATTCCGTCGCGCTCGACGTCTTTGACCGGAGCGACAGTTTTGATCAGGATAGCGACTCCATCGTCCGTGTGCAGGCCAACCGTTTGCGCAAGCGTCTTGGCGAATACTACGCGTCCGATGGGGCCAGCCATTCCCTGCGCATCACGATCCCGGTTGGACAATACATTCCATCCTTTGAAACCGTGGCGCCAACCGGTCTCCGTCCGGCGCCGTACGCGCGTGCTCCGGACCTCGCGCCCGCGGTTGCATCGCGTAGCAGCACGAACTATCCGTGGGTGATCGGCGGTCTTGTAATGCTCGTGGTTGTGGGGCTGGCAATTTTCCTTACTTATCAAACATCGAAACCGCAGCCCAACGTCTCTTCTTCTTACGCTCCGCAAGCCGCCGCGGAACCGCCGGTTGGGCTGCCGGTAGGCGAAGAAATCCATATCCTCGCCGGCGCAACCCACAAGTATGTGGACCACGCCGGCAAGCTGTGGTCTCCGGATTCATATTTCTCCGGCGGATCTTCGGTACGAAGCGCTGTCCAACATATCTGGCGCACACAGGATCCAGCCATCTATCGCAACAGCCGTCAGGGCGACTTCGCGTATGACATTCCGCTCAAGCCGGGAGTTTACGAACTGCATTTGCACTTTGCAGAAACTTTTTATGGCCCGGAGAGCCCGGCTGGCGGTGGTGAAGGCAGCCGCCTCATCGATCTATTGGTCAATGGCCAGCCTCTGCTGCATGATTTCGACGTGATCGCCGACTCTGGTGGCGACCGGGCTGCCGATGTCAAGGCCTTCCCTGACATCTCTCCCGCCGCCGATGGCCAGTTGCATCTGAAGTTTTCCTCGGCGGGCGGAGGTAGCGCGATGGTTTCCGCCATTGAGATTCTGCCCGGTGTGTCTGGCCACCTGCGGCCGGTGCGCATCGTCGCACGCGACGCACCGTATTACTCCAACGACAGCCGCTGGTGGAGTTCCGACACCTACTTCAAAGGCGGCCAGCTCAGCGCGAGCCAGCAGCCGGCAAATGACACGGACGATCCGGAATTCTACGAAACCGAGCGGTGGGGACATTTCTCGTACGCGATCCCGGTTGCTCCGGGCCGCTACACGGTCACATTGCATTTCATCGAGCGCCGCAATGGACTCGGGAGCTCAGATCCGGCGCAGCCCAGCGCTCTGGCGGCTCTCAGCAATAATCGAGATCGCGTGTTCAACGTTTTCTGTAACGGAAAGACGATTCTCGCAAATCTGAATATTTTTCAGGAAGCTGGAGAGAATCGTCCGCTGGTGAAAAAGATTTCCGGCCTTGTACCGAACGCACAAGGCAAGTTGCTGCTGGAGTTCGTTCCGGTCACTCGCTACGCCACGGTGACGGCGATTGAAGTTGTGCCGGAATGACGTGAGGTTCGTGTGGGGACGGCACTCATGTAGGGACGGGCACTCTTGCCCGTCCGCCGAGCGAAGCTCGGCCGGTGGCTATCACTTCTGCAAGATCCCCATCCGCTTCCCCACGCTCTTCAGCACGCTCAGCGCCTGATCTAACGCTTCTTTTGTGTGCGTCGCCGTCATGATGGTGCGGATGCGAGCCTTGCCTTCCGGCACCGTCGGGAAAGCGATGCCCGTTCCCAGCACGCCTTCTTTGAATAGTTCGCGGGAGAAGTCCATGGTGAGCTTGCCGTCTCCGATGATGATGGGCGTGATGGGAGTTTCGCTGGCCGGAGTCGCGCGCCCGCCGATGTCGAATCCGAGGAGGCCGAGTTCTTTCTTCCAGAAGCGCGTGTTCTCCCAGAGTTTTTCCATGCGCTCCGGTTCTTGCTCGAGAACGTCGAAGGCGGCGATGCAGGTAGCCGCCACCGACGGTGGGTGCGAGGTCGAAAACAGGAACGGCCGCGCACGGTGATACAGAAAGTCAATCAGATCGCGCGTGCCGCAAACATATCCGCCCAGCGCGCCGATTGCTTTTGACAGCGTTCCCACCTGAATATCCACGCGCCCGTGCATTTTGAAATGATCGATGGTGCCGCGTCCGTTGCGGCCCAGCACGCCGGAGGCGTGCGCGTCGTCGACCATCATGATGGCGCCGTATTTTTCGGCCAGCTCGCAGAGCGCGGGCAGCGGCCCGATATCGCCATCCATGGAGAAGACGCCGTCGGTGATCAGCAGCTTCTTGCCCGGCTCGTTCTTAATGCTGGCTAGCTGTTCTTCGGCGTGCGCGATGTCTTTGTGGCGGAAGACCAGGATTTTCGCTTTCGAGAGGCGCGCGCCGTCGATGATCGAGGCATGGTTCAGCGCATCGGAGATGATGAAATCGTCTTTGCCCAGAACCGCCGAAACCGTGCCCGCATTGGCCGCAAATCCGGATTGGAAGACGACGCAGGCCTCGACATTTTTGAAGCGCGCAATCTTCTCTTCGAGTTCCATGTGGATCTTCATCGTCCCGGCGATGGTGCGCACCGCGCCGGAGCCGACGCCGAACTTGCGCGTCGCCTCCAGCGCCGCCTCGCGCAGCTTGGGATGCGTGGTCAATCCCAGGTAATTGTTAGAAGCGAGGTTGATGACTTTCTTGCCGTCGAATGTGCAGACAGGCGCCTGCTCGTCCTCCAGCACGCGCAGCTTGAAGTGCGTGCCCTTGGCCTTGAGTTCGTTGAGCTGGTCCGTCAGATAGGAGAGCGGGTTGGTACGGGTTGCAGTGCTCATGGAAAACCTCGCGAAACTTCTTTGCCGCGGATGTGCGCGGATTAAGAGCCAGATCTTGAGTTTAATACGATTGTCCGGAAAGAGTTGTAATCCAGGCCGGGCTTGCCCCAACCGGGTTTATCGGTGTTCATCCGCGTGAATCAGCGGAGAAGAAGTTAACGCACGCCGTTGGGATAAACCAGAATCTTGCTGGCCTCTCCGGTCTTCAGGCGCTCCATGGCGCTGCCGAAATCTTTCATTGAGATGCGGTCGGTGATCACGGGATGCAGGTTGAGCTTGCCGCTCTTGAGCAGCGCCGTCATCTGATACCACGTCTGATACATGCGGCGCCCGTTGATTCCCTGAATCGTGATGCCTTTGAAGATGATGTCTTCGGAAAAATTCAGCGAGATCGGCTTCGAGGTCAGGCCGAGCAGGGAGATTCTGCCGCCACGGCGCACAATGTCAAACGCGGTGCGGATCGAGTCGGGATGGCCGGCCATTTCGAGCACGACGTCCACGCCGAGGCCGCCGGTCTTTTCCATGACAATGTCATTCACATCTTCTTTTGCCGGATTGAGCACGTAGTCGGCCTGCATCTCGCGGGCGATGCGGGCGCGGTGCTCGTTAACCTCGATTGCGAAAACCGAGGTCGCCCCCACCGCCTTGGCCACGGCGATCGAAAACAATCCGATCGGGCCGCAACCGGTGATGGCCACGCTTTTCGCGGCGATCTCGCCGGCCAATACCGTGTGCACTGCATTCCCCAGGGGATCGAGGATCGAGGCGTAATCCTGCGGGATGGCGGGATCAAGCTTCCAGATGTTCGACTCGGGGATCACCACATATTCGGCGAAAGCGCCGTTGGCGTCGACGCCGATGATTTTTACGTTCTGGCAGATATGAGCTTCGCCGGTGCGGCATTGCAGGCACTTGCCGCAGGCCACATGCATCTCGGCGGAAACGAAGTCGCCTTCCTTTACGCTGGTCACTTCGTCGCCAAACGCGGCTACTTCTCCGCAAAATTCGTGCCCGGGAATCAGTGGAGGCTTGATCCGGTTCTGGGCCCAGCGGTCCCAGTTATAAATGTGAAGATCGGTGCCGCAGATGGAGGCGACCTTCACCTTGACCAGCACGTCGGTGCGTCCGAAGCCGGGGATCTTGACTTCGCGAACATCCGCACCCGGCGCCGCTTCGGGCTTGACCACCGCCAGCATTGTTCTCTCACTTGCAGACCCAGCCATGATTGCCACCCTATGAATTAGATGCTAAAGCCGCAATAAACACAAAACATGTGATTCTAGCACCGCGCGCCGCGCATAGTCTGTGTAGCCCCGGACGCATTCGTCCGGGGTTGCGCGCGAAGCGCGCAATGAAGGCTGCCAGTCATGATGAGGAAAGCTGGGAAGAGAGAGATTCTCGGGACGCGTCGCTGTGCTCCGCGGGACGGACGAACGCGTCCGCCCCTACATGGACTCGTTTTGACGGCACCTAAATCACCGCCCGAAAGAAAATTTTAAAGTAGTCCGCTACCCAGTAGCGGCAGCTGTGCTTTTATTGGCTAGCTGGCCGGCTTATATGTTTTCGGCGGGGCCGTCTTGTACTGCTCTGACTTCCCGCGCGGGATGCTCAGCGTCTTCCATTCATTCGAGCGCAGGTGCTTGGCCAGAAACACAATCTGCCCGATGTGCTGGGCGTAGTGGGCGATCTGGCGATTGACGGCCTGCAGCACCGTGTGAGGCTCGCCGCGGATGGTTACCGTACGCATCACGTCTGCGGGCTGAAGCGGATCGATGGCTGCAAAGACGCAGGCCCATCCTTCTTCCCACCATTTCATAACTTCGGCTCGCGTCGTCGCCGAAGCGACTTCGAATTCGCGGTCGCGAAAACGGTCGGGCTTCTCGCCGTCCGTGGTTAAAAAATCGGTGAAGCGGGAATGCATGTTGCCCGCCAGATGCTTGACCAGAATTGCGACCGAGTTGGCTTCCGGATCGAGGGCGATCAAAAACTGTTCGTCCTTCAGTTGGGACATCGCGCCTTCGCCCATGCGTTTATGCCCGCGCAATTGCCGGCGCGCTTCTTCGAGGTAGTGGGCCGCTGCATCGTTCATGACTCGTATCCGCTCAATCCTTTCACCAAATTTGTGGCTTCGGTAAGACTGCAGCCGTAGAGCCTTCTGGCCGCGTAAATGGCTGCCATGGTCTGGCCGCGCTGATTCAATTCCCGAAGCCGCTTTTGTTGTTCTGCGGCGGGCAGGTTCTGCAGGGCGGAAAAATCTTCGGAGATCTTCACTTCAGGAGCGATTTCCACCCGTGGCCGCAGAGTATTCAGCAATACTGCGGCCCGCGGCAACACTTGCCAACGCACGCGCAGAAAAGGAGGAGTCTGGATCTGCACCGGATAATCGAGGTAAAGAGTCGAGGAGGTACCATACCAGCGTTTTTCCGCGGCCGCGGGCCGGCCTCTTTCGGTTCCGAGCGCGTCGACGAGCGCGGCAGTATCCGTGGCTACTTCCAATTCCACCCAATGCTGGAACTCGGTCGTGGTCCGGCCATTCATATCCGGTTTCGTCACATGCTCGCGCACCAGGCGCGCCGAGTGAATCTCCGCGTAGGGAAGAAACACGACCGTGGGATCGTCCGGGCTGAGATGGTCGTTCAGGTACGAGCGAAAGTGAATGAACAGGCCTTCGTCGCCCACGCGCACCAGCCAGTTCGAAGGAAGGAAGCGGCAGGTCACGAAGCGGTGCATCAGAAGCAGCAAAAGCAAAATACCGCCGCTGACCCAATACGCGATCTTGGGATGCGGCCAGGTATGGAGGATGAACCACACACAGAAGCCAAGGCAGGCCAGCACAGTCAGCACGGCATGGACCCGCGACATACGAAAAACCAGGTCGCGCTCGGTCTGAGGAACATCGGCGGCGCGCATCAGTTGCATCGTCCCTCCTCTGCCCTGCAATTCTGCTCGACCTAACCATCCGATACAAGCAACTCAGGGAGTTCCCCAGCCCCCGCCTCCGGGCGTTTCAATCCGGATGCGTTCGCCCGGGCGGAGCCTCGCACTGAACTTGCCGGGCAGGTGTTCGACTGAGCCGTCAGAGCGCAGGATCGATGCCTTGCCTGCAGCTCCCTCGTTGCCTCCCGCCAATCCCCAAGGGCCGCGCGAGCGCCTGTCGGCCAGCAGCGTGACATCGCAATCGGTGAGCACTTCGATCTCGCGAATCATGCCGTCGCCGCCGCGAAATTCGCCTTGCCCGCCGCTATCGGTCCGCAAGGAATATGTCCGCACGCGCAGGGGATAGGCATACTCGAGCGCTTCCGCGGGTGTGTTCAGCGAATTCGTCATGTGAGTGTGCACGCCGGAAACGCCCGCTTTGCCGGGACGCGCTCCCATCCCGCCTGCGATCGTTTCGTAATACGTGAACGGTTCGCTGGTGCGCGGATCCATGCCGCCGATGGTCAGATTGTTCATCGTGCCCGAGGCCGCCGCCGGAATGCGATCGGGAATCGCTTGAGCCAGGGCCCGCAGCAGAACGTCGACGATGCGCTGCGAAGTCTCCACATTGCCGCCCGCGACGGCGGCGGGAGGGCGCGCATTCACAATGGTCCCTTCGGGCGCTAGCACCCCGATCGGCCGCATCAGTCCGGCAGTTGCGGGAACGTCCTCCGTCAACAGGCAACGGAAGACATAGAAGCACGCCGAATAGGTGATGGCCGCGACGGCATTCACGCTGCCATCGACCTGGGGATCGCTGCCAGTGAAATCGACAAGGACGACGGGGCACGGGTCCGCCTTGGGGGACGATCGAAGGCGGTTGCCCCCGCGTGAGACGTTCTGGATCCTGATCGCGACCGCGATCTTGATCGGCTTCTCGCTGATTCCGTCTCCGTCCAGGAAATCTTCGGCGCGATATTCGCCTTCGGGAACCTGCCGCAAAAAGGCGCGCATCAGCTCTTCGGAATAATCGAGAAGTTCGGAAGCGGCGCACTTCGCATGCTCTACGCCATAGCGGGAGCAAACTTCACGCAGCCGTTCGGACCCGGTATGGCAGGCGGCGATCTGCGCGCCCAGGTCGCCACGCCGCTCCTCCGGTGTGCGGACGTTGTTCAGCAGCAGCGCCAACACATCGCGATTCATCACCCCGCCCGGCATCAGTTTCACCGGCGGGATGCGCACGCCTTCCTGATAAATCTCGCGGCACAGGCCCATCGATCCCGGATAGGCTCCGCCCACATCGGCATGATGCGCGCGGGACGCGACATAGAAATCGGGCGAACTTTGTCGCGAGCGCTTCGGCCGGCGAGACTGCACCCTACGTGACTGAACCTGATGTGACTGCACGAAGACCGGCGCCACCAGCGTGATGTCGGGCAGATGCGTTCCGCCGCGAAAGGGATCATTCAGCATGACCACGTCGCCGGCCGCCATAGGACCCGCGTCAATCACGGCCTGCACCGACATGGGCATGGAGCCGAGATGCACCGGCATGTGGTCGCCCATCGCGATGACTTGTCCGGCGCCATCAAACACCGCGCAGGAATAATCGCGGCGCTCCTTGATATTCGGAGAAAATGCGGTGCGCCGCAGCGCCGCGCCCATCTCTTCGGCGATCGAGTGATAAAGGTTTTTGAAAATTTCCAGTTCGATCGGATCGCGCCGCATGACGGGATAGTACCAGCGGTTCGTCGATGGTCGATAGTCGTTCGCGCGTTGTGGTAGCTTTCGTATTCTCCGACTCCGGCCAACGACGAACGACTCATCCTGCGCGCCAGGGTAAGAAATTGCGCGCAAACTGCAGAATTCTATTGACACTTCTTTAACCCTACCGCAATATCTTGAGTTATAGAGCTTTCCCATACTATGAGTTGGGTTTGCTCTTCGAGTTACGGGCCCAAAGTTGTCACCCTTGCGAGGGAAAATCGCTCAACGGAGGCACCTTCAATGGCAACGAAGAAGAAGGCAAAAAAAAAGAAGAAACACTAACCAATTCGCGAGAGACATCTCGCATGCGCAACGATTTTTCACTGGCCTCTTAAGGGAAGCACCTCTTAAGAGGCTTTTCCGTTGGGGCGGGGCGGAGTCCGAATCGAAAATTGACTTTGCAGCGCTCGGCGCGTGCCTGGCGTAACTTGGCCGGTGCTACTGATGGCCAGCGGTGAAATTTTGTTATTCCTCGCCGCACCTGTGTCACAATAGGCCAATAGCGCGGCATTTGCCGGTGCGAACACGATGGCCGCAAGAAAGAAAAACGGGGCGAAGCATAAGGCGGATGAAATCCTCATCCCCGACAAGCTGTACTTCCGCATCGGAGAAGTCGCGATCCTTTGTCATCTTCCGGCCTACGTGCTGCGATTCTGGGAGTCGGAATTCCCGCAACTGAAGCCCATCAAGAGCAGCACCGGGCAACGCATGTACCGCAAGCGCGACGTGGAAAGCGTGTTGCGGATCAAGCAGTTGCTCTACGAGCAGGGATTCACGATCTCAGGCGCGCGCCAGCAATTACGCGCGGAGAGCAAGTCAGACAAGACGCAAGCCGCGATCCCGTTCCCTTCACATTCCGCGCCGGAGCTTCAGCACATCCGCCAGGGCTTGCGGGAAATTCTGGATCTGCTGTCGGCCCGCCGCACGGGATGAACACGCAGATACTGCGCGACTTCTGACAATTATCTGGATCGATTCACTAGGCCTCAACCCAGTTGCTTCGCTCGAGAATCGTCGGCGGCTCATACGTTTTTCCGCGCGCCAAGCGTCTTTCTTCTCGCCGCGTGGTCCACAACAGCACTGGACCCAGCACTGCAGGAAGCATCCGCGACACGAGTCCGGATTCCTGCTTGAATTCCAGGCGGAGCGCGCGAATCTCATCGCTCACTCGGCTATCCACCTTTCTGAATTGCCGCTCCATCGCCCACAATGCAGAGCTATAGATGCCGCTCAGCCGTCCCATCTCGCGGGCGAAGCGCTCGCGGACCCGGGCATCCGGCCAGTCTTTATAGCGCTTCCAGCCGGCCATCAGCGTGCGCGAGATGCGGTAGAGGCTCGGCCCGTTGATTTCGAAATCGCGCCAGAACGCCCAGTCGAGGAAGCGCTTGGAGTCTTCGCGCGAGATCGCCGCATGCTTGAAATTGAATTTGAACTGGCCGTGAACGTCGGCAAAATCCACGTCGCCGAGCATTCGGCCCTCTTCGGACATCTGCTGGTAGAGCGGCGTTCCCGGGACGGGAGTGTACAACATGAACTGGTGGAAATCGGTGTCATGCGAGACGGCATGCTCGATTTCGGAAATGATGTTATCCGGAGTGTGGTGCTCGAGTCCGATGATGGTCGAGCCCTGCACGCGGATGCCGTGTTCGCGGAGTTCGCGCGTGAGTTGTCGCGTGTCGGAGCCTTGCAACTTGCTGTAGCCGGCCTGCGGAGATTCCAGCCCCATCCAAAGCCAGTTGACGCCTAACTCCACGAGTTCCTGCATGGTGTATTTGCGGATCGCGTTGGCCGAGGCGAAGACGGACATCGTCCAGCTCTTGCCGTTTTCCTTCATGAGTTCGAGCAGGCGCATCGCGCGCTCGCGATGCAGCAGGAAGTTTTCGTCCATCACGAAGAATGAATTTACTTTCAGCTCATTCTCCATCTGGCTCATCACCTCGAACAGTTCGTCGCCGGTTTCGAAGAAGTTGACGAACTTTCCCTTACCGCCAAAAAAAGCGGAGGTCGTGCAGAAATTGCAACCCATGGGGCAGCCGACCGAAGGAATAATCGTAGCCGCGGTCGCGCCCTTGCGTTCGGGCAGGCGAATGCCCATGATGCGCGTACGCATTCCGGACACGATAGGGGGATGATGGATCGGCGCGCCGTCATCTTCTCCGAGATAGCGCCGCATCCAGGCCACGCCTTCGCCGCGCACGATGTGGTCGGCGTCGATCATGTTTTCGATACCGGGGATCGCAGCTACGTGGCCGCCCACCACGATCTTTGAGCCCGGCGAAAGTTTGCGCACCATGCGGCACATTTCGCGCACTTTGCGGACGTTGACGATAATCGAAGAGATGCCGACCACGTCGTAGCGCTGCGCCTTGAGCTCGCGGGCAAAATCTTTTCGCGTGGGGAAGTCGAGCACCGTGCAGGGCGCGGAGATGTTGGCCTGGATCATCATGATGCCCCAGGAACGATGAAACATGCGCAATGAAAAACTGCCCTGCGCTCGCGTGACCTGATTGTGGTAAAGCTCCATCGGGTTGATGGAGCGGCTGCCGAACTCATCGTCCTGGGCGTACGGTCCGAAGACCGAACTCAGGAGAATGCGGGCCTGCGTTCCTTTGGGATGTTTTTCGGGATTGCTTAAATCACTATGAGTGCCGGTATCTGAAAGAGTGCTGACATGGGTTTCCAATTCGTCTCATCATCCGTTTCCCCCCACATGCCGTTACTGCAATCGTAGTCGTAGACGCGACGGCTGAAACATCCGCAGAAAGAAAACACAAAAAAATTACAAAGCAGGGCGCTGACCCAAAGTAACTAAAAAGCCGGCGGTGCATGCCAACTTGAACGTTGCTTGCCTGGTAGCCTAGAATCGCTGCGCGATGGCATCCGAGCCGTTCGAAGTCGAGCGCCTGGATCGGGGAGTGTTGAGCTTCCGTGGTCCGCTTACTATGGAGAATGTTTCTCCATTCCTGAATGCGGTGCGGCGCGAAAATGCTCCCACGATGATTCTGGATTTGTCGGGTGTGCCCTATCTGGACTCTTCCGGCCTGGGATCGCTTGTAAGCGCGAGCACTTCGTGTGCAAAAGCTGGACGACGGATGGCCCTGACCGGCGTGAACAAGCGCGTGCGGAAGGTATTTGAAATTACGAAAGTCGAGCAGGTATTCCTGATGTTTCCGACTCTGTCGGACGCGATTGAAGCGTTCACCAACGCCGGCTCGGCCTAGGCGTCGCGATAGAACCCAAGACGGAACGCTTGGCTAGGCGACGCGGCCACCGCCCTGTTTCTTGTTCCCTGCGTTGACGGCATCCAAACGGATGCGTGTGACCCGGGCAGTTTCCTGCACCAGGTCGCTGGTGATCTTTCCGTTGTCCCCCGCCATCACCGAGCCCGCAGCCAGCGCGAAGCGCAGTGCATCCGCCTGATCTTCAAAGTAGAGAACGACTTGTCCCGACATAATTACATCTCCCTGAACTGACATCGCCCATCTCGCGAGGGTGCGATTTGGAATGGAAAGATCGATTCGAACAAAACCGTACGGACGAAGGTAGCGGTCAAGCTTTCCGATGATTCTCCGAGGGTTGAGCGTCGAGTCAAAGTGATTCTCTTGGTTCCCGGAAAATCGGTAGGACATCTCTGCCACCAAACGGCATCCTGGTTCCCGCGCCGCCGCAAGCCTTCCTGATTTGAAACCCCCGCCCATCGCTGGAACTACATACCTTGGTGTGAGCCGACTTTCGGCCTCAATTGAGTCTTTTCTAACTAGACTGAGGCTGTTCGATTAAGGACGGTTCACGATTATGCGAATTCTTATAGCGGAAGATGACGAAGCATTAGCCAGATTTGTTCGTCAGGGTCTGGAAGGCGAGCAGTACCAGGTAGATGTTTTCCCCGACGGGGAGCAGGCGCGGGCGGCAGCCATCGATTCGGAATACGACTTGGTCGTATTGGATCTCAACCTGCCCAAGCTCGACGGAGTCTCGATTCTGCGCCAGCTGCGGTCGAAGAAACCGAGCCTGCCCGTGCTGATTCTCACCCAGCGGACGCGGGTAGAGGACCGGGTGCAGTGCCTGGACGGCGGCGCCGATGATTATCTGCCCAAGCCATTTTCCTTCAGCGAATTGTCGGCGCGCATCCGCGCGTTGCTGCGGCGGAGCCATCTTCCTTCCGAGTCGGTGCTCACGGTTGCGGACTTGAAGCTCGATCGCGTGCAGCACTTGGTCGAACGGGCGGGCACCAGGATCGACCTGACCGCCAAAGAATTCTCCCTGCTCGAATACCTGATGCGCAACGCGGGCCGCAGTGTGACCCGCTCCATGATCCTCGAGCATGTGTGGAATCTGACCTTTGACACCACGACGAATCTGGTGGATGTCTATATCAATTATGTGCGTAGAAAAATCGACGATGGTCACGCCCTCAAGTTGATCAACACCGTGCGGGGCGTGGGCTACCAGTTGAGCGCAACCGCGGAGATTTCGGTTTCCGAGGTGCGGGCGTGAGCAGCGCAGGAACCCGGCTTGCCCTTCCGACCGAACCTCTCAAGCAAACCGCGCTCGCGCATCTATTGCACGCGCTGAATCAGCCGCTCACCGGATTGCAGTGCTCGTTGGAGCTGGCTGCTGCAGCCCCAAGGTCCAGCGAGCAGTACGTTCGCACCCTGTGCGAAGGACTCGCGCTCACCGCCCGCATGCGGATCCTGGTCGAAGCACTCCGCGAACTCGCGCATTCATCGCAGACGGCACAGGCCATTTCTGACTTGCATCTGGATGCGGTGCTCCTCGATTGCGTCGACCAACTGCATCCCGTGGCCGAGGACAAGCGCGTACGGTTTCAAATCGCAATCGCCGCGCTTCTCCCCATTCACGCGGATCGGGCCTGCGTTGCGACCATTCTGTTGCGCACGCTCGGATCAGCCGTAAGCCTGTGCCGGGAAGCCAGTGACCTGCAGATTGAGGCTACTGCGGAGGGTGATCACGCCTCCGTAGGAATTTCATGGATACCGGGACCTGCGCCGGAATGTTCTCCCTTTTCCCGTCTTGAACTCGGCTTGATGATTGCCCAGGCCGCATGGGAATCGTCTGGTGGACATTGGGCGGACGTCCGGCACGAAAACCGGCATACCTGCACCCTGCAATTTCCCCTGGCGTTGTGCCTGCCCGGTTGTAAGAAGCAGATCGGAGATGCGAAATGAGCGCCATGATGCCGATGCCGATGTTCCCGAGTTCCGGTGCAGCCCTGATCGCGAGCCCCAACTCCGCGTTGCGCGAAGAGGTTCTTCATCGCTTGAACGGACGTTGCCGGCCCGTGCAGCAGGCTCTCGGCGGCGCCGATGCCCTGGCCAAGCTCGAGAAAGGAGGCTGGCAGGTGCTGTTTCTTGATCGCCGGCTTCCCGATCTGAACGCCGAAGAACTGATGGCCATCATTGGCCGGCGCTTTCCCGGCATCCAGGTAGTGCTGCTCGATTCTGAGCTGGACCATCCTTCCGAGGAGCCTGCGCGCGCTGGGACCATGTCCGCGGAACGCAGTTCGCCCTCCTTTACGCAATGTCGCAGTGGACTACCGAATAGCGCGAGCGCGGCCGCGCACAACCCATTGCCGGGCATGATCGGAACCAGCGAGGCGATCGAGCGCGTCTACCGCTTGGTGCGGCTGGTCGCGGCGCGCTCGACCACGGTGTTGATTGCGGGCGCGACCGGAACCGGCAAGGAGTTGGTGGCGCGCGCTCTGCACGCACTCAGCCCGCGCACAGCCAAGCCTTTCGTGGTGGTGAACTGTGCCGCCATTCCGGAGACGCTCCTCGAGTCTGAGTTGTTCGGTTACACGCGCGGCGCGTTCACCGGCGCAGTCCAGTCGCAGTTAGGGCGCATCCCAGCCGCGCATGGCGGAACTTTATTTTTGGATGAAGTCAGCGAGCTGCCCCTGGGCATGCAGGCCAAGCTGCTGCGCTTTCTCGAGCAGAAAGAAATTCAACGGCTCGGCAGCTGCGAAATTACCCGCGTCGATGTGCGGGTGCTGGCCGCCAGCAACGCAGACCTGGCGTCCCGCGCCGCCCGCGGAGAGTTTCGCCAGGATCTCTTCTACCGTCTTTCGGCCTTTCCCATCGAACTGCCGGCGCTGGCCGAGCGTCGCATCGATATCGTCCCGCTGGCGGAACACTTTCTGGCGTGCATGGCGGCGGCGCTGGAGGTGCGGGCGCCGCGTTTAAGCTCCGAAGCCGTCCGCATTCTGGAGAATCATCCCTGGAGAGGGAATGTCCGTGAACTGCAGCATGTGATGGAGCGCGCATCTATCCTGGTCGAAAGCGCAGACACGATCGAAGCGGAACACCTCTACTTTGCGTACGCGAACGACGATGTGCGTGCGAGCGACCGTACCCAACCCTGAGAACAATCTAAGCCCTATGCGGTTCGGTTGGAATGTGCCGTGCAAGTCTTGCCTATGAGTATGACGTCTTTGCCTATGCTGGCGAGTTGCCTCGAGCAACCAGCGGCTGCTTCTTCTCCGCTGCCAAGATTCCCTATCGGCAATTCCGCGGGCGAAGATGAGCAGTTCCTATTGCGCGCCTTCCGATCGTTTTCCGAGGCGGCTGGTTCCCTGGAACGATCGTATGCCCGGCTGCGCGAGGAAGTTGAAAGACTGCGTCTTGAACTGGAAATCAGCAATCGCGACCTGGCACATAGCCTCGAAGAAAACCGCAATATGCGGGAGCATCTCGATCGAATTCTCGAAGGCTTGCCCTGCGGGGTGCTGGTGGTCTCTGGCAGCGGGCGGATTACTCGAGCCAATCCAGAGGCCATGCGGCTGCTTGAAGTGAGCTCCGGCTGCGCGATTCGTGTTTCCGACTTCTCTGCGCTGCCAGCCGCAGTGCAGAAATTGCTGGAATGCGCGCGGCGGAGTGAACGGGAACAGGAATTGAGCGTGGCGGGCGACGGCGGCTCGCTCCATTGGCTGGCGGCGCGCCATGCGCCGATTGCCGGCGGGGATTCGGTTCTTATCCTGCGCGACATCGACGAGCGCAAGCGTCTGGAGGAAACGCAAGCCCGGCTGCGCCGCGAGCAGGCGCTGGCTGAAGTTTCCGCGGTGCTGGCGCATGAAATCCGCAACCCGCTCGGCAGCCTCGAGCTGTTCGCCGGCTTGCTGGCCGAATCCGGGCTCGACGGGGAGCCCCTTCAATGGGTCGGGCACATGCAGGCCGGGCTGCGCACGCTGGCGGCCACAGTCAACAACGTTTTGCACTTTCACAGCCTGCCCGAGCCCGAACGGGCTCCGGTCGATCTGGGCGAGTTGCTGGAATGGGCGCGAAACTTTTTTCTGCCGCTGGCAGGACAGTCCCATATCGTTCTGAGCCTGCAGAATCACGTTTCCGGCGTCCTGCTCGCCGCCGACCGGCATCGTCTCGAACAAGTATTGCTGAACCTTGTGCTAAACAGCGTGCGTGCCGTGCCGGCGGGAGGCTGGATCGAATTAGGAGGGAATCTGCTCGCAGACGGCAAGTCCGTCGCACTCTCCGTGGCTGACAATGGTCCAGGCATTTCCGCAGAAAATCTGGCCAGAGTGTTCGAACCCGGCTTCAGCACCCGCGCGGGCAGCCCGGGACTGGGCCTCGCCGTCTGCCGCAAGATCGTCGAGCAGCATGGAGGAACTATTCGCACAGTGAGCGATCCAGGATGGGGCGCGAAGTTCACGCTCATCTTTCCGCTCGCCGCTCCGTCGACAGAAGGGATCGCCTCATGAATCGAGTACTGGTGGTGGATGATGATCCGGGCATGCGCTCGGCGCTCGAAGCGCGCTTTCTGCGCCGGGGATGGCGGGTCGAAACTGCCTGCCATGCCGCCGAGGCTCTGGAAAAATTCCGCCGCGGCATGCATCCGCTGATTGTGACCGACATCCGCATGCCGGGCGAAGACGGATTTTTCGTGATGCGGTCGGCGCGCGCCCTGGCTCCGCATACCGCCGTGATCCTGCTGACCGCCTACGCCAGCGTTCCCGACGCGGTGGCCGCGATGAAAGACGGCGCCTGCGACTACCTGGTTAAGCCGGTGGCGTTTGAGCAACTCGAGGCGGCGGCGGAAAGAATCCTGGCGCGGGCTGCGTCCCAGACCGGAGTCCTGAAGGAACTTGGCGGCCACGCTCCCGTATGGCTGCGGGCGCTCGAGCGGGCGCGGCAGGCGGCGGCCAGTGACGCCGATATCCTCATCGAGGCTGAAAGCGGCACCGGCAAAGAACTGGTGGCGCGGGTGATTCATCGCCTGAGCCCGCGCCGCGACCGTCCGTTTGTCGCAGTGAACTGCGCCGCCTTTCCGGAAACGCTGCTCGAAAGTGAGTTGTTTGGACACGCCAAAGGCGCATTCACGGGCGCGGCCAATGCCAAGCCGGGCAAATTCGAACTGGCCGACAGTGGCACGCTGCTGCTCGACGAAGTCGGCGAAATGCCGCTTGCCCTGCAGCCCAAGCTGCTGCGCGCCCTGCAGGAGCGCGAATTCGATCGCTTAGGCGACACTCGCCCTATTCATGTTGACCTGCGCGTCATCGCCACCACCAATTGCGCGCTGGCCCAGATGGTGCGCGACGGCAAATTTCGCGCCGACCTGTACTACCGGCTGAATGTGATTCCGCTGAACCTGCCTCCGCTGCGCGAGCGCCCCGGCGATGTTTCAGAACTGGCCGAGTTTTTTGTACGGCTCTACGCCCCAGCCGGGAAGTCAGTGCGCTTAACGCCGGAATTTCTGGCGCTGCTCGAAGCCCATTCCTGGCCGGGCAATGTGCGCGAGCTGGCCAACTGCGTGCGCCGCGTCGTTGCCCTTTCCTCCAGCACAGAAATTGGCCCCGGCGCCCTCGAGGGAGCGGAGTGGGCCAGCGCGGCCCCGGGTGCTTCTGCGGAAATTTCCTGCTTGCGTCCGGGGGTTTCTCTGGGAGAGATGGAGCGCAAGCTGGTCGAAATCACGCTCGCGGCTACCGGAGGCAACCGGTCGCGCGCGGCGGAGTTACTGGGGGTCAGCCTGCGAACCGTACGCAACAAGGTCCGCAGTTACGGCCTACCCAGCTGGAGCAGCTATGTCCATGAATAATTCAGGCATGATCGAAACTTCGATGTGCGAAGGTCTAGGCCGCTTTCTCGACGTTGACGTGGCCCGTTACAAACTGGTCGCCGCGAACCTCGCCAACATCGATACTCCGGGTTATCGCGCGCGCGACCTGGATTTCCGGGCGGAACTCGAGCGCGCGTCCCAGGAATCGTTTGCCGAGGAAAACGGTTTGTTAAGCACCGCCGCGTTTACCCCAGTCGCGCGTCAGGTCCGCGGCCTGGTTGAACGTCCTGACGGCAATAACGTGAGCGTCGAACGAGAGAGCCTGCTGCTGGCCGAGGCGCAGATGAAGTTTAACGTTGGCATCCAGCTGCTGAAAGACCAGTTCCATACCATTTCGCTGGCCATCAATTCCGGAGGTACAACGTCATGAACCTTTTTGGCATGCTTGAAGTCAGTGGCTCGGCGCTGGCGGCGGAACGCTGGCGTGCCGAGGTGGTCTCGGCCAACATGGCCAATGCGGAAACCACGCGCACTCCCGCAGGCGGCGCTTACCGGCGTCAGTTGGTGGTTTTTCGCGCCCGGCCCACACCCCGCTTTTCCCTGATGCTGACGGGGCTGCATCCTGGGATGCAGGCCGGGCTCCAGGAAGGCGTGCGCGTCGATCGTGTGGTGGCCGACGCTACGCCGTTGCCACGCCGCTACGAACCGGGACATCCCGATGCCGACACTTCCGGATATGTCACTTATCCCAACGTGAATCCGGTGATGGAGATGACCGACCTGCTCGGCGCGGTGCGCGCCTACCAGCTCAATGCCTCCGCGGTGCAGGCGGCCAAAAATATGATCCAGCAGTCATTGCAGATTTTGAGCTGACGCGTATCCGGGCCGGAGGCCCATCATGAACGCCGCCATTTCTTCGCTACGCATCCTTCCCGCCGAAACCGATCCGTCGGCGATGAACTCCTCGTCGGCGTCCGAGCCGGGATTTCGCGACGTACTCCACAGCGCCATCGACGATATCCAGCAACTCGAAGGGCAGGCGCAGGCGAAAGTGGCTGGAGTGCTTGAGGGCAACGGCGCCGACGTGCACAGCGCGCTGATTGCCGTGGAGAAGGCCGACCTGAGTTTTCAGCTCATGATGCAGGTGCGCAACAAAATCGTCTCCGCCTATGAGGAGATTTCGCGCATGCAGTTTTGAACCTTGTCGCGCGCGCGCCATTGCGGCGCGCCTGATCGACCATGGCCGACACCTCGCAATCCGGCAATGATATTCTCCAGCGCCTGCAGCAGTTTTTCCAGGGACTGACGCTGAATCAGCGTCTTCTGCTGGCGGGCGGGGCGATCATGGTGGGCGCGGTGATCTGGGTTTTTGTGGTCTTGCTTGGCCAGCCCAAGTACGTGGTTTTATATTCCGGGCTGCGGTCCGAAGAAGCGCAAAACATGGCCAGCCGCCTCGCCGCCAAGAACATCCCGCACCAGATTTCAACGGACGGGGGCAGCCTGCTGGTGCCTGACGACAAGCTCGATGCCAGCCGCCTCGAGACCGCGGCGGCCGGCCTGCCGCGCAGTGCGCGCCTGGGTTTTGAGCTGTTCGATACCCCCAACTGGGCCGGCTCCGATTTCACCGAAAAAGTGAACTACCAACGCGCTCTGGAAGGCGAGCTGGAACGCACGCTGGCCACTCTGAGCGAAGTAGAGGCCGTGCGGGTTCATCTGGTCATGCCGCAGGAGTCGCTGTTCACCGAGCAGCAGCACGACGCGAAGGCCGCGGTCATCCTCAAAACCCGCAATGGACATCTTTCCGAGCAAGCTGCGCAGGCGATTCCGCAACTGGTGGCCAGCGCCGTCGACCGTCTGCGCCCGGAAAACGTTACGGTCGTCGACGCCGACAGCAATACTCCCCTCCTGCACGGCCGCGATGGCCCCAATGGGCGCGCCTACGGCCTCGATGAAGAGCTAGCCAAGACTTTGGTGCAAACGCTCGAGCCGGTGGTCGGCGCGGACCATGTCCGCGCCAGCGTGCACGTGGAATACGATTTGGGCAGCAGCGAAGACACGCAGGAGACCTACGATCCCAAAACCAGCGCGACCCTGACCCAGGAACATTCCGAGGAGAACGCCACAGGAGCCGCTCCCGCAGGCGTTCCCGGCACCGCAAGCAATGTGCCCTCCGCGACGCCGCCGCCAACGCCCGCCGCGGGAGGGGAACAATCCAGTTCGCGCTCCGATGCCACCACCTATGCCGTGAGCAAGAGTCTCCACCATAGCGTGGAACCTCCGGGGCGGGTGCGCCGCATCGCAGCAGCGGTGCTGGTCGACGATGTCGTCGAAACCACCGAGCAGGCGGGGAAGTCGACCACCACCCGACGCAAGCGGACCGCCGACGAAATGAAGCAAATCGAACAGCTGGCGCAGGCTGCGATTGGAGTGGATACGCAACGCGGAGATGTATTGGCGGTCGAGAATTTGTCGTTCCAGCAGGCTCCGGCGGAAACCATTTCCCCGCCGAGCAAAACGGAACATTGGCGGCGGCTGGTCGAGCCGTGGACGTGGGCGCTGCGCTACTTCGGGCTGGCGGCCTTGTTCCTCGTCGTTTACTGGATGATCCTGCGTCCGGTGAAGAAGCAGGCGCTGGCGGCGTTTCGCGCACTGCCGGGCAGAGTGGCGGGGCGGCAGGCACCGCAGGTAGCCGGAGTCGGCGGCGGCGTGCAACTCGCCCCGGGCGCCCCCACCCTTGAATCCGGCGTCAATCGGACAACGCAGCTCAAACGCATGCTCAGCGAAAAAGTAAAAGCCGAGCCCGAGGCCGCCAGCCGCCTGGTACAGGGCTGGGTGCAGCAGGAGGACCAGCAGTGATGGCATCCGCTCGAGCCCCATCCGGCCCGCGCAAGGCGGCAATCCTGCTGGTAATTCTCGGGGAAGATACCGCCAGCCAGATCTATCGCCGTCTCCCTCCGGCGGAGGTCGAGCTGATTACTCGCGAGATCGCCGGATTGAACTCGTTTGACTCTGAAACCGGGCTCGCCGTCCTCGAGGAATTCGAACGCCTGGTCACGGCTGGAGATTACCTTGCCCAGGGCGGAACGGACTATGCCAACAAGCTGCTGATCAAGGCCTTCGGCGAGGAGGGAGCCAAGGAATTGCTTCGCCAGGTCTCTCATACCGCCGAGATGAGCGCGGGCAAGCTGGATTCTCTTCGCAAGGCGGATCCTCAGCAACTGGCGAAGTTCATTGAAGGGGAGCATCCCCAGACCATCGCCTTGATCCTGGCTCACCTGGAAGCCAAGCAGGCCTCCACCCTGCTGATGCGCCTCCCGGAGGAACTGCGCGCCGAAGCCATCAAGCGCCTGGCCCAGTTGCGGCAGTTCTCGCCGGAAATGGCGGAGCGCGTTTCTCTGGTGCTGCATAAGCGTCTGGAGGCGCTCGGCGAACAAAGCCGCCGGGCCTACGCCGGATTGCGCGGTGTTGCCGACGTCATGAACCGTCTCGAAATCACTACGGCGAAAACCATCCTCGAGGGCATCGAGAAAGAGGATCCCAAGCTGGCTCTGTCGATTCGCAACCTGATGTTTACCTTCGAAGATTTGCTGACCGTGCCGGAAGCCGGCATCCGCGAGCTGCTTGGCCAGATGGAAAAGAAAACTCTGGCCACTGCCCTTCGGGGCGCTTCCGAGGAACTGAAGAATTACATTTTCAAATCCATGTCGTCGCGCGCGGTGGAAATGTTGAAGGAAGATATGGAAGTCCTGGGTCCCGTCAAGTCCCGCGACATCCACAAAGCCCAGCTCGAAGCGGTCGCCGTAGCGCGGAAGCTGGAAGCCGAAGGCAAAATCTCTCTGACGCCGGAGGGCGACGATGAGTACGTCGCCTAGGCGAGCCCCGGCCGCTGCCCTCGAAGAGGAGATTCCGCGGCTCACGCCTTTCCCCTACGGCTCCGTGCCCGCGATGAGCGGCGCAGCGCTTTCCGGAATGATTGGGGGAGTGAGTGCAGCCGATGGCGACGCAGCCGCCGCGGCCGACCGCGAAGCCCAGGCATTTGCGCGCGGGCGTCAGGCGGAACAGCAAGAGTCGCGCCAGGCCTTCGAACAGCAGTTGGCAAAAGAAAAATCCCATATCGCTGCCGCCTTAGTCCAGTTCGCCCGAGATCGCTCCACCTATTTCGAGAAGGTTGAGCCTGAAGTGGTTCAACTTGCCATGAGCATCGCGCGCAAGATTCTGCACCGCGAGGCGCAGGTCGATCCCATGCTGCTGGCTGGGATCGTGCGCGTGGCGCTGGAACAAATCGAGGGCGCGACTGGCGTCCGGCTGCGCGTGCATCCGCAAAAGAGCGCTGACTGGCGGCAATTTCTCACCACCCAACTGCAGCCCGCGAACCTTCCCGAAATCATCGAAGATCCTTCCCAGCCCGTGGACCAATGCACGGTTGAGACCGCGATGGGTTCGACCGCCATCGGGCTCGAGATTCAACTCAAGGAAATCGAGCGGAGTTTTGCCGATCTGCTGGCGGCACGTCCGGGGACGGGATCATGAGCGCGTCGCTTGCTCCGTATCTGGCGCGCCTGGAATCCTGCACCGCCCTGCGCTGGCAGGGACGCGTCACCCAGCTCGTCGGCCCCTTGGTCGAATCGGATGGACCGTTCTGCTCCGTGGGCGAGATTTGCCATCTCTACGACGCGGATGGCAGGACCGTCCCCGGAGAGATTGTGGGATTCCGCGGGTCGACCGTCTTATCGATGCCGCTTGACCTTCCCCGCGGGATCCGTCGCGCCGACCGCATCGTGACTTGGGGTGAGCGTCCCCTCCTGCGGGTCAGCGAAGACATGTTAGGGCGCGTCATCGACGGCCAGGGTCAGCCCCTGGATTCTCTCCCTACCTATCGCACTCGTGATTACCGGCCGCTGGATGCCCCGGCTCCGCTGCCGCTCGAGCGAGAATCGATTCGGGAACCGATCAGCTGCGGCATCCGCGCCGTGGATGCTTTTCTCACCTGCGGCCGGGGCCAGCGCATCGGCATTTTCGGCGGCAGCGGAGTCGGTAAAAGCACGCTGATCGGCATGATGGCACGCAACACCGGAGCGGATATCAACGTTCTCGGGCTGGTTGGGGAACGCGGGCGCGAGGTCCGCGACTTTCTCGAAAATTCCCTGGGAGCCGAAGGCCGGCGGCGGTCGGTGGTTGTCGTTTCCACTTCCGATCAATCGCCTTTGCTGCGCATCCGGGCGGCGTTGGCAGCGACAACTGTTGCCGAGTACTTCTGCCGGCAAGGCAAGAATGTTTTGTTAATCGTGGATTCGGTTACCCGTCTGGCGATGGCGCAGCGCGAAATCGGTCTGGCAGCGGGCGAACCGCCGACCGCCAAAGGCTACACGCCTTCGTGTTTCGCTATGCTGGCCCGGCTCATTGAACGCGCGGGAAAATTCGGCTCCGGCAGCATCACCGCCTTCTACACCGTGCTCATGGAAGGAGACGACGAGCAGGATCCTCTGGTCGATGGAGCGCGCGCGCTGCTCGATGGCCACATCATGCTGGACCGCAAGCTGGCCGTGCGCAGCCATTACCCGCCCATCGCCATTCTGAATAGCGTCAGCCGTCTTATGCCCGCGGTTTCGACTGCTCCGCATCTGCAAAAAGCTCATGAACTGCGCCGCCTGCTTGCGGCATATACTGCCTCCGAAGACCTCATTCGCATCGGCGCCTATCAGAAAGGAAGCGATCCGACGCTCGACAAGGCGCTTGCCATGATCCCCGACCTGAACCGATTCCTCATGCAAAAGCCGGGAGACAGCGTTTCCTTTTCCGACAGCATCGCGAAGCTTCTAACCTTGCCGAGCTGACGAATATGCCATTCCGCTTCCCCCTGCAAGCGCTGCTTCACCTCCGCCAGAGCGTGGAACATCAGCAGGAGTTACGCCTGCGAGCGGCCAACCAGCAGGTCGCCCGAGTATGCCACGCGCTCGAACAACTCGACGGCCGCATTTGCCACACTCAAACCCTTTATTCGCAGTACCTGGCAGCCGGCACGACCGCTGCGGAACTCGCTTTTCTCCAAACTACGGAAGATTTGCTGCATGCCCGGCGGCGGGAGGTGGAACACGAACTCTTGCGCTGCCAGCATGCCCGCGACCAGCAGGAGCGCATCTTCCGCCAGGCCCGCCGGGAGCGGGAGACGTTCGAAAGCCTCCGCGACGAGCAGTTCCGCGACTACCAGGGCAATCAGGCTCGGCGCGAGCAGCGCCAGCTTGACGATCTCTTCCTGATGCGGAAAACCTACCTGGAGGCTGGACCCCGAAATGTGCAAATCTCAAAATCGGAAAAATCATGAACCCGGGTAACCGACGCCGATGTTAATGACACATGAATTGCATAACTGGTTACTATTCATGGTGTTAAATAGCGAACCACGGTGTCGGCGAAACCGACTGATCGGTCTTTGCTGGAAGGAATTCTGAACAGCGATTTCAATTCCACAAGCTTTTCCACAGGGAAAATCGACGTTTTTCGGGTTTATGCAAGCCTAAGTTCCTACAGTACTTATTGCCGCAGAGTAGAGGCATTCCTGTATGCGCTTGTCTCATTCCTCCGAAGCTGTGCCGCCCTCCGCGAGGGACTCGAATCTGGTGCAGTGTTTGAGGAACGCCATTTTTACCCGGCCAATGGGGCCATTGCGTTGCTTGGCAATAATGATCTCCGCGCGGCCCTGCAGTTCCGGATCATCCTGCTTATAAACTTCCTCGCGGAAGATAAACATTACTAGATCGGCATCCTGTTCGATGGATCCCGACTCGCGCAGGTCGGCCAGTTGGGGACGATGATCTCCGCCACGGCTTTCGGGCGCGCGGCTCAACTGCGAAAGCGCGATCACCGGGACGCTCAGTTCTTTCGCCAGAGCCTTCAGGCCGCGCGAAATGGACGAGACCTCCTGGGTGCGATTCTCGAAGCGCTTGCCTCCGCCCGACATCAACTGCAGATAATCCACGACGATCAGGTCCAGCCTGCCCTGCGCCTGCTTCAGACGCCGAGCCTTGGCTCGCATCTCGCTCAAGGAAATTCCCGGGGTATCGTCGATAAAAATGGGCGCGTGCGCCAGCTGTTCCATGGCCCGCACAACTTTTTTGGTATCATCCTGCCACAATGAACCGGTCCGCATCTTGTGCGCGTCTACGCGGGCCTGCGAGCACAACAAGCGCATCAGCAAAGCCTCGCGTGACATTTCTAGAGAGAACACTCCCACCACTTGTTGATCTTCGATTGAGGCATTCTCCGCGATATTCATCACGAACGCCGTTTTGCCCATCGACGGCCGGGCCGCGATGATCACCAAGTCGGAGCGCTGCATCCCGCTCGTCATTTCGTCGAGATCGGTGTAATGCGTTGCCAGACCGGTAATCCTTTGCCCGCGTTGCAGTAGGGCATCGACGGATCCAAACGTTTCCCGTACGATCTCCTGCACGCCCATGAAGCCGCGTCCGATGCGCTTTTCCGAAAGCTGAAAGATGGCGGCTTCGGTATCGCTGAGCACGTCTTCCGCCGAGTCGGACTGATCGCTGGCTCGGGCAATGGCCGTGCTCGCGGCTGAAATCACTCCGCGCAGCAGCGCCTTGTCGCGCACGATCTTGACGTAGTGCTCGATGCTTGGCCGCTCCGGGACTCCTTCCACCAGGCTTGAAACGTACGCCACATCACCGATCGGTTGCAGGTCTTTGTGCCGCTCCAGTTCCTCGATGAGTGTGATCATGTCGATCGGGCGCGAAGATTCCGCCAGATCCACCATCCGCGAATAAATCCGCCGGTGCGAGTCGAGCGAGAAATCCTCGATCCGCAGATGTTCGGCGGCCTGGTTATAGGCAAAGTTATCCAGCAGAATCGCGCCTAGGATCGAGCGTTCTGCCTCGACATTCGCAGGAAGTGTGCTGATCGTGTAATCGGAAGTGGCCAAAGTTGTTGCTCTCAGGAAAAATTTCGTAGCGGCGAAATGAACATTAACTCCGTTTCGCTTGTGAATGCGAAGTGCGCACTCTGGAAAACTCAGTCCGAATCAAAAATAGTTTGGTATGAAAAATGGCTTTGCGATGGAATTCAGTCTAGGAGAACAAAATGCGAATATCAAGGGTTGAGATTGAAGAAGGTGGAACCGCAAACTAGAATGCGGCCCCGGCCAGCCACCGGGACCGCATCGTTCGTGGGTTCCCGCTCTCGCTGTTTGTCACCGCGGAGCGGCGCAATGACTGCTTCCACCATGCAGCCTCCGAAGAGTACTGCCTGAGTCGAAGCCAGCTGCTTATTCGCAAGCTCACGCTCACGAATCCGCAACTGTTGCGGGACGCCAGCGGCCCTTCCTGCTCCTAAAAGCAGGTGGGGGAGGAGGCCGCAACGCCCGGGCTGCCAGTCGCGCTACGCGCGTTTCTGGAAGTTTTCCCCTCGGCAATTCACTTTCGAGAACTACCGGCTGCCACTGGCTCTGCCGCAATCATCCGGCAAGATCAGGAACGATCACGTTTCGCTGAATCCACTGTTATCCAGTTTGGTGCGCCAGGGCAACAGAAAATTCTGCCGCAATTGTGCGAAACCTGTGGACGATGAAACTTCCCTGTGGAAGGCGGAGGAAAACTAAGTAGGAATCTGGAACGTGAATTCCCACGCTTCGCTGTTTCAGTTACTTACACAGTGTGAAAGCATCCTACGCCAGATTGCGCGACTCACGGGCCGGTGCCGCGAAATGGCATCGGCCTGACAGCGATGATCGGAACCCGGGATCACTCCGCCCGTACACCGCCTTCCGTAATCTCTCGCCAGCTCTTACCGGTGTGCGATAGTCAGGGTGGCCAAGTGGCCAGCAACTGGCGAGGCCACAAATTTCAAGACCAACCGCAGCAAGCGGCGTCCCAGGGCACGCCGCGCGGGAAACCAAGGAAGGTCGCATGCTTCAATCGTCGGAGAACTCATTCAACCAGAAGTCCGGATTGCCGGCTTCCAACCTCAACTCTTACAACCAGGTGAAAACTGTTACGGCTCCCGTCGATCAAGCGACCATCGGCCGCACTTTGGTCATCAAGGGTGAAATCAGCGGCTCCGAAGCGCTCTACATCGATGGCCGCATCGAAGGCAAGATCATCATGCCCGACAGCCGCGTCACTATCGGCCGCAACGGCAAAGTGGACGCCAGCATCCAAGCCCGCGAAGTCGTGATCATGGGCAAGGTTACCGGCAACATCGAGTGCAGCGACCGCGTCGATATTCGCGCCGAGGGTTCGGTCAGCGGCGATATCTCCACCTCGCGAATCAGCGTAGAAGACGGCGCCGCGCTTAAGGGTGGAATTCAGGTTCGCAGCGAGGGCAAGCCGGCTAAGCAAGAACAGAAGCAGGAGCAACCCAAAGCGATGGCCGCAACTGCCAGCGCGTAATTGAAGATTGTCGAGTAGAACGAAGAGGGTACGCGCGCGCGTGCCCTCTTCGATTTTCGCTCAAGCCCTTCAGGCTTCAGCATTTATTCTTGTTTGTACGTACATATTTGTACGGAATAGGATTTTAAGCTCCGCCGGAAACGGGGAAATGTTGCCTACATCGACTCGCACAATGCCACTTGCGGAGCCGGAAACCGCCCTGGCTGCGACGATCTCCGCCTGAAGCAAGGGAAGCCTCAGGGCAGGCAAAATAGCGCGTCCTGTGGCCTCAGAGAGGCGTTCGGCGACTTTTCAACCACTTGCACGGAGACTCAACGATTTGCGGAAGATCCAGCTGGCCCGTTGCGCAGGGTGAACTGCAGGGCGTCGTCCCTACTTCTTCTCCGCCGGCTTGAAATCCAGCGACGCCGAATTCATGCAATAGCGCAAGCCGGTGGGCGCCGGACCATCCTCAAATACATGCCCCAGGTGCGCATCGCATTTGGCGCAACGGACTTCGGTGCGCACCATGCCATATTGCGTATCGCGGTGTTCGACCACGCCGCCTTCTTCGGTCGGCTTGTAGAAACTGGGCCAGCCCGTCCCCGAATTAAACTTCGTCTGCGAATCGAACAGCGGAGCTCCGCAGCACACGCAGTGATACGTCCCCGCATCTTTCGTATTCCAGTACTTGCCGGTAAAGGCGCACTCGGTCCCGGCCTCGCGGGCCACGTGATACTGCTCCGGCGTCAGCTGCTGCTTCCAATCGGCTTCGGTCTTAGTGATCTTTTCGGCTGTCTTTTCTGTCATGAATAACTCCATTTTGAATCAATCGATTTTCCGCAAGTTAGATGCTTGACGGACCAAAAAGTGACAGGCGACGATCCGCATTATTTAATGATCTCCTCGCCAATCTTCCGGTATTTCCCTTTAAAAAACAGCAGCGGGTCGCCGTCCCGCACCACCACGTCCTCGACTTCTGCGATAAAGATCGTATGATCTCCGGCCTCTTGCGCCGAGTGGAGTCGGCATTCGAGATAAGCGAGCGATCCATGCAGCATCGGTGTGCCGTGCACGGTGCGGTCAAAGCGGGCGCCGGCCTCGGCTTCGGCGTTCTGGTGCGTGCGCTCAGGACGTGCATAGTATTCCGAAATCGCGCGCTGAGTCTCGCACAGCACGTTGACTCCGAAGCGTTTCTTGGCGTGCAAATGCGCATGGGTTCGCGTGCTGTGATCCACGCACACCAGCACCAGCATAGGATCGAGCGAGACCGAGGCGAACGCATTGGCGGTCATCCCGTGGATTTCGTCGTCGAGATCCAGGGTGATGATCGTGACCCCGGTGGCGAAGCATCCCATCGCCTTGCGAAATTCCGCAGAGTTCAAGCTCATGTTCTGAAGACGTTGCTTGCAGCGAAAAATACACCCTTACCGCAGACCGCGCCGCAACCGCCTACATTACCACGCCGCCCCGTTGTATGATTCGAGTCAACGTGTCCGTTCGATCGATCATGCCAGTCGCACCGCAAAGCCGTGTTGGATGCTCATCCGCTCTCGCCACGGTGCGCGGGGGTGTGCCCATTTCACGCGAGGCCGCTCTCGAACTGATTCATTGTGACGAAGAGACGTTACCCGAACTGTTGGCTGCCGCCCGCGAGGCGAAAGAACGATTCAAACCCGGCGTGATCACTTACTCGCGCAAAGTCTTTCTTCCGCTGACGAATCTCTGCCGTGATTATTGCGGATACTGCACCTTCCGCCGCGATCCCGGTGATCCCGGCGCCCATACTATGACTCCGGATGAGGTGCTCGCAGTGGCTCGCGCCGGGGAAAGCCTGGGATGCACCGAAGCCCTCTTCAGCCTGGGCGATAAGCCCGAACTGCTTTTTCCGGAGATGCGGGAAACATTGCGCTATCTCGGATACAAATCCACGTTGCACTATCTGGAATCGATGTGCGAGCTGGTGTTGCGCGAGACCACGCTTCTGCCGCATCCGAATCCCGGCCTGCTGAGTGCGGAATGGATCACGCGCTTGGCCGCGGTTTCTCCCAGCATGGGTCTGATGCTCGAGACCACCAACGCTGCTCTGCTGGCTCCCGGCGCGGCGCACGATAACGCTCCCGACAAGTTGCCGGCCAAGCGCCTTCGCACGATCGAAGACGCCGGCCGGCAGAATGTGCCCTTCACCACCGGGCTGCTGATCGGGATCGGCGAATCGCCCGAAGATCGCGTCGACACGCTGCTCGCCCTCCGCGAACTGCACGACCGTTACGGGCACATCCAGGAAGTGATCGTGCAAAATTTCCGCGTCAAACCAGCAATTCCGATGGCGCACTGGCCCGAGCCTTCCCATGGCGAGATGTTGCGCACGGTGGCAGTAGCTCGCTTGTTACTCCCCGGCATGAATATTCAGGCCCCACCCAATCTCTCAGCGCCTTACTATGATGATTTGATGGATGCGGGCATCAACGATTGGGGAGGAATCTCACCATTGACTCCTGATTTCATTAATCCGGAGAAGCCCTGGCCGCACCTCGAGCAGCTTCGCCTGCGCACCGAAGCCAAGGGATTCGCGTTGCGCCAGCGCTTGCCGGTTTATCCGGAATTTGTCGACAGAGTGACCGCGAAGCCGGGGTTGCTCGCGGAAAGATTGCGCGCCTCTTCAGCCACCGACGGCCTGGCGCGGAGGGCGGCATGATTTGCGTTTTGAGCGGAGGCACGGGCGGCGCGAAATTTGTAGACGGGCTGCGCCAGGTCATGCCCGCCGAAGAGATCACCATTGTCGTGAACACCGGCGACGATCTGCTGTGGTGGGGACTCTACGTTTCACCGGACATCGATTCCATCACTTACGTGCTTTCCGGCATGCTGAGCCGCGAGCGCGGCTGGGGCGTGAAAGGCGATACGTTCTTGTGTCTGCAAGCCATGGGACAACTCGGCGAACCAACCTGGTTTCACACCGGCGACCGCGACCTGGCCATGCATATCCTTCGTTCGCGATTGCTCGCCGAGGGCAGAACGCTCTCGGAGGCGACGAAGGTCATATCCGACAAGCTCGGGGTTCGCGCCCGCGTTCTGCCCATGAGCGATTCGCGGGTGGAAACGCGAGTGGACACGCCAATTGGCGAGTTGAGTTTTGAAGAATACTTCGTCCAGCGCTGGTATCAGGATCCGGTGAAGTCGGTGCGGTTCGTGGGAGTCTCCGATGCGGAACCTGCGCCCGGCGTCGTCGATGCGATCATTTCGGCCGACGCGGTCATCATTGCCCCGAGTAATCCGGTGACCAGCATTGGTCCAATTCTGGCGGTGCCCGGCATTCACGATGCGTTGCTCAAGGCTCGCGGGAAGATTGCTGCGATCAGTCCGATTGTCGGCAACGCTCCGGTTGCGGGACCGGCGGGCATTCTGATGCAGGCGCAGGGACTGCCCTGCTCGATCGCAGGTGTGGCGCAAGCCTACGCCGATTTTCTCGACGTACTCATCTGCGACTCTCGCGACGCCCGATCGGCCGACGCCCTCCGCAAAACCGGCTTGCGGGTGCAATGCACGCAGACCATCATGCGCAGCGCTGACGACAAGGCCGGACTGGCACGAGAAGTTCTGTCGTGCATTTCTACTGGCCTACTCAAAGATCAGCCCTCCGCTGGAAACTCTGTTGGAAGCCTGGAACCGCAGCCGTGATCCTTGTTCCGGTGAAGAATACGGCAACGGCGAAACAGCGGCTGGCTTCCATGCTCGATCAGGAGTCGCGTTCTCAGCTGGCGCAAGCCATGCTGCACGACGTGCTCGCCGCAGTGCATAGTTGGATCAATCGCCCGGCGGTCGGAATCGTCACCAGCGATCCCTATGCGACTCGCCTTGCCGACGAATATAAATTTGAGGTCATCGCGGATCCCGATAACCCCGGAGAGACCGGCGCGATCGAGATGGCCACTCGCATTTGCGTGGAACGCTGCGAAGAAAGCACGCTCGTGATTCCGGCAGACATACCCCTAATCCAGGCCTGGGAACTTGAGGAAATTTTCAAGCAAGCTCCGGACTGCGGAACTGTGCTGGCGCCCGCCGGCGATGGGCGCGGCACCAACGCAGTTCTACGACGCCCGGCAAACTTGTTTCCGTTGCGGTTCGGCAATGACAGTTTCAAACCGCACCACGCTGCCGCGCAGGCCACGGGCAAACCCTGTATCGTTCTTCACCTGCCAGGGATTGCCGTCGATGTGGACAATCCTTCCGATCTGCAACAACTCATTTCGCTCCCGGGCGAAACGCGCGCGCAGAGACTGGCGCGGGGATGGAATCTCACGCAACGGCTGTTTGTCGAATCTTCAGACGCGCGATGAACCAGAATGCCCCGATCGGCGAAATCGACGCGCGGTAAGCAGAAGCGTGAGATCCGGGAAATCCGTCTGATTCCCATTCCCGTCGCCAGCGAAATTGTTCCCGGCGACTCCATCGCAGACCATTTGATCGAGGCGATGCGCGGACTGCGAATTCGCTTTGAGTCGGGCGACGTGCTTGTCGTTAAACACAAAATTGTTTCCAAATCCGAAGGGCTCCTGGTGGACCTCGCCACGATCGAACCTTCGGCCGAGTCGGTTGCCTGGGCAAAGCAGTATGACCTGGACGCCCGCGTCATCGAACTGGCGCTGCGGGAAAGTCGCGCCGTCATCCGGCGCAGGAACGGCGTACTGATCACGGAGACGCGCCACGGCTTTCTCTGCGCGAACAGCGGGATCGATGTCTCCAACGTCGACGGCGGACGGCACGTGTTGCTGTTGCCCGAAGATCCCGACCGCTCCGCCGCGCATCTCCGCCGCGCTCTGAAGCGACGCACCGGCCTTTCGATTCCTGTCATCATCACCGACAGCTTCGGCCGTCCGTGGCGCGAAGGGCTGACCGACTTTGCGATCGGGGTCGCCGGGATGAAGCCGCTGCGCGATGATCGCGGCCGCCGCGATCCCCACGGTTACAAGCTGAAAGCAAGCTTGGAAGCCGTTGCCGACGAACTGGCCTGCGCCGCGGGGTTGGTTTGCGGTAAATTGAATCGTGTGCCGGCCTGCATCGTACGCGGGTTTCACTACGAGTCAGGGCCCGGTGGGGTTCACGATCTGCTCCGTTCGTCGCAGAACGACCTATTCCGGTGAAACTTCCGCTACACTGTAGAAACGTTGCTTGCATCTTTGTGCCGGTGGCAGCCCAAACGATCGCAAGCTGTCTGCACGGAGAGAACGATGCCCCGCGAATTGTCTGTTTCGGAATTGGAAGTTTTCCCCTCTCTCGACTGGTCTGACATTTCCTCTCGAATCACTCCAGCCTTGCGCTCGTCCTTGGAAAAAGTTCTTGCATCTCTAGACGGCGGCTCGCTCACGCTCGACGAATCCTATGCGCTGGCGAACTGCGAGGGTGATGATCTTCTCGGGCTGCTGGTTGCCGCCAATACTCTGCGCGCTGAACTTGCGGGCAACATTGTCACTTACGTAGTGAATCGCAATATGAATTTCACGAACGTGTGCTTCGTGGGATGCAAGTTCTGCGCCTTCAGCCGCGGCCCGCGCGAGTCCGACGCCAACTTTCACAGTCTTGACGACATGGCGCGAAAGGCTGTCGAGGCCTGGGAACTCGGCGCAACCGAAGTCTGCATTCAAGGCGGACTGCCCCGCGACCTTCCCCAGTTTTATTACCGCGATATCTTGCGCGCCGTGAAGCGCGCCGTGCCGCGGATGCACATCCACGCTTTTTCGCCGATGGAAATTGTGTATGGCGTGGAACTCACGGGCATGCGGCTCGCCGACTACCTCTCGATGCTGCGGGATAACGGTTTGGGAACGCTGCCCGGCACGGCTGCGGAAATTCTCGACGACGAGATCCGTCACATTCTTTCGGCCAACAAACTTTCAACCGCGCAATGGATCGAAGTGATTCGCACCGCTCATCGCTGCGGCATTCGCACGACTTCGACGCTCATGTACGGGCATGCGGAGACGCCCGCGCATTGGGTTCGCCAGATGCGCCTCTTGCGGGAGATTCAGTCCGAAACCGGAGGCTTTACCGAGTTCGTCCCCCTCGGTTTCGTGCATCAGAATACGCTGCTGTTTCAGCAAGGCTTGTCGCGACCGGGGCCGACGCTCGCCGAACATCTCAAAGTTCATGCGTTGGCGCGGGTGCTGCTGGCGGGGTCCATCAACAATATTCAGGTTTCGTGGGTAAAGCTGAATCGCCGCCTCTCGCAACTTTGTCTGCACGCGGGCGCGAATGATTACGGCGGAACTCTGATTGAAGAAAATATTTCTCGGGAAGCAGGCGCGACGGCGGGGCAATATACCAGTCCAGAGGATTTTCAAGCGCTGATTCTCGAAGCAGGCCGCATTCCTGCCGAACGCAACACGACGTATTCTCGAATTCAGATCAAGCTTCCACTGGATGAGTTCACGACGGAACAATCGCTCGAGGCGGAATTCGCATGAGGAATCCCGCGACTGCGGCTCGTCCGATCGCAATCATCGGCGGCACGGGTCCCGCCGGCATGGGGCTCGCCTTGCGCTGGGTGCGTGCGGGAGAAACGGTAATCATCGGCTCGCGCGAGGAAGGGCGCGCCAAACAAGCTGCGGCGGCGATCCAGCGCAGGGTGGGAGACAATGCAAAGATCAGCGGCATGGAAAACAGCGCCGCGTGTGCCGCTGCCGATATTCTCATGTTGACAGTTCCGTTCGAAGGACAGGCGTCCCTGCTCAAGCGACTGAAGCCAGCGATGACGGCGGGCAGCATTCTCATCGACGCTACCGTTCCTTTGGCAGCGGGGGTGGGCGGAAGAGCGTCGCGCACGCTTGGGATCTGGCAAGGTTCCGCCGCGCAGCAGGCCGCGGAACTGGTTCCACAGGAAGTCAGTGTTGTAGCGGCCTTCCACAACGTGTCGGCAGATTTGCTCGGCGGAGATAATCCGCTCGATTGTGACGTCGTCGTCTGCAGCGACGATTCTGATGCCGCACAACTCACGCGCGAGCTAGCGGCGAAGATTCCCGGCGTCCGCCCGATCGACGGAGGAAAGCTGGAAAATGCGCGCATCGTCGAGCAAATCACCGCTTTGCTGGTTGGCCTGAACATTCGCCACAAAGGCCACAGCGGCATTCGCATCACGGGATTACCGCCTTCCGCTTACCGCTAAGCCGAAACTCGCCGAAGGAGCATTCCGTTTTGAGCCAGAACCAGAACATCGACGCAGCTTGGCAGTATCACAGCGGCACCAAGCACTCTTATGTTGGCCTGCGCATGCATCCGCACACGCTCGATTGGGAGAACAAACCGCTGTTGTTCAAGATCTATCCCACGCTTGAGGTGACGCGGCTGCCGCGGGATTTTCGTGACAGCGGGATGGTGGCGTTGTCTGCGATTGCGGCTCCGCAACCGGATGCGTCAACGCAAGCGATTCCCGATCTCGAAACTCTGGCGCAGATCTTATTCTTCTCGGCGGGCGTTACACGCAGCAAGAAGCACGAACAGGGAGAGACATTTTTCCGCGCCGCGGCTTGCACCGGCGCGCTTTACGAAATCGAACTCTATATTGTTTGTGCGGATCTCCCTGCGAAAGATCTTCCGGGCGGTAATTCCCCGGCGTTGCCCTCGGGCCTGTATCACTTCGGCGCAGCGGAATTCGGGCTTCGCCTGCTTCGGGCGGGAGACTTTCGCCAGGCCCTCGTGGGAGCGACGGGCGCCGATTCCTCGGTTGCGCATGCTCCCGTTACGATCATCTGTACTGGAACCTACTGGCGGAATGCGTGGAAATACCGCTCGCGTACGTACCGTCATTTCGGCTGGGACAACGGCACGATCCTTGCCAATATGCTGGCGATTTCGGCGGCGTCCAAACTTCCGGCCAAGATCATCACCAGCTTCGTCGACGCTCAAGTAAACGCGTTGCTGGACGTTGATCCGATGCGCGAGGTCGCGTTTTCGATGGTTGCGATTGGGCATCAGGAATCAACGCCGCCGAACACGCCGGAAGTTTCTCCTCTCAGTCTCCCCATCGTCGCCTATTCGAAAGAAGAGATCGACTATCCGGCGATGAGAAAAATGCACGAAGCTTCTTCGCTGGACTCTTCGGCTGAAGTAACGGCCTGGCGCGGCAAAACCCTTTCCAACGAACTTCCCACGTCCAAGGGAGCGATGACGCCCTTACAATTTCCCGACAATTCAAAAATTCCCAAAGACACGGTCGAACAGGTGATCTCGCGGCGCGGCTCGACGCGACAGTTTGCGCGCGATCCCGTCACGCTGCCGCAGCTTTCGCTCATGCTGGAACGTGCGACGCAGGGCATCTCTGCCGACTTTCTCAATTCTTCCGGAAGCCACCTGAACGAGATGTATCTGATCGTCAACAGCGTCGTTGGCTTGAGCGCCGGGGCATATGTGTATCACCGGGAGAGTAAGAGTCTCGAACTGCTCAAGCCAGGCGACTTCCGCGACAAGGCCGGATATCTGGGATTGGAGCAGCAAATTCCTGCTGATGCAGCAGTCGACGTGTTCTTCCTCGCGGACTTGAAAACAATCCTCGAACGCTATGGAAACCGCGGTTATCGGGCAGTGCAGCTCGAAGCCGGAATTTTGGGCGGGAAGCTTTATCTGGCGGCCTATGCACAACGCCTGGGGGCCAGCGGCCTCACTTTTTACGACGACGATGTCGTGAGTTTTTTCTCGCCGCACGCTCGCGGCAAGAGCGCCATCTTTCTGGTCGCGCTCGGGCGCAGCGCACTTCGGAAGTAGGTTAGTCCTCGACTACAGGCGCGGACATCTCTTCCGCGGGTTCGCCGCCGGCCATGGCCTGCGCGAGGATCAGCTTTCGAGCTTCTCCACGGATCTTCGGCAATTGCACTCCGAACCACCACGCGCCAGCGACCGACGCCAGGCCGCCGATCGTAACCGTCAGGGGCGCACCCAAACGGTCGGAGAGCGCGCCGCCGAGCAGAGCTCCCACAGGAGCCATGCCCATGAACATCATCGAATATACTGCCATCACCCGTCCCCGGAGTGCATCGGGCACCATCACCTGAATCAAAGTGTTCGAAGACGCCATTTGCAACATGATGAAGTATCCCACCGGCAGAAGCAGGACTACCGAAACCCAGAACGATTTAGAAAGCGCAAACAGCATGAGGCTCACGCCGAAACCGGCGCAGCATACGGTAACCCAGGTGCCTAATCCTTTCACGCCGGAGCGGATGGCAAGCGTCAGAGCCCCCAGCAGAGCTCCCACACCCGTGGCGCCCATTAAAATGCCGAGCCGCACCGCGCCCAAGTCGTGCGATCCCATGAGCGAGGCGAACTCCTGCCCGCCTTTACGCAGAATCCTGTCGGCAAAGATCGGCATGAGCACGACATAGGGCATACCCGTTACGCTCACCACACCTAGCAACATCAATAGCGCGCGAATCGGCGCCGTCCGATTTACAAACTGAAATCCTTCGACGATGTGGTCCCACGGAGACGTCTTCGCCGACACGCGCGCCGGCGCGTGCACGTTCATCATTAGCAGTCCGATAATGACCGCGATGTAACTAACCCCGTTCGCGAAGAAGCACCAGCCCTCGCCCAGCCTTGCCACTAGAATGCCAGCGACCGCCGGGCCAACCACTCGCGCCCCGTTGAACATGGATGAGTTCAGAGCGATGGCATTCATCAGGTCGTCTTTGCCGACCATGTCCACCAGGAACGATTGTCGCCCGGGGATATCGAAAGCGTTGACGACGCCCAGCAGAGCCGCGAGCACGAACACGTGCCAAACCTGCACGCGGTGCAGCAAGGTGAGCCCCGCGAGAACAAAGGCCAGCAGCATCGACGCGGTCTGGGTGGCGATGACGACATGCCTGCGGTTAGTCCGGTCGGCAACAATCCCGCCCAGCGGCGCAAATAAGAACACCGGAATCTGGCTGGCGAATCCCACCGCGCCCAACTTCAAGCCAGAACCCGTCAGTCGATAGACGAGCCATGACTGCGCCACCGTCTGCATCCAGGTGCCGATCAGCGAGATGAGTTGTCCACCGAAAAAGAGCTGGAAATTACGGTGCCGCAGGGCGCGTCCCGCGGCCTGCCAACGCAACTTGCGCCCGGCCGTTGGTTCGCCGGAGCGCGTGTTTTCTGGAATGGAGTCGTTCGATTCGGCCACGCTAAGTTTCTTGGATGTTTTTCGGCGACGTTGCGCCACATTATCACGGACTCTTAGAGACAGGATGACACGGAACTAGCGGCGAGTTTTCCACAGCTGGCGGTCGCTTCGGCCCAAAAGCAGCTTCCGACCTCGCTTCCAAGTACAAGCAAATCATAAGCTTGGAAATTGTTGGTATATAACTAAGTTACGACTTCTCCAGCGGCCGATTCTGAGCTACAGTAACGTCCTTGCCTTTTTTGGCGATGCGGCCAAGGACGAACTTATGACGACCGATCCAGTTCGAGTGGAACGCCGCGTTGGACAACGGTTTCCCTACGTGCTCGCAGTTTCTTTTCGTCAGTCTGCGAACTCCGTTGAGGGCATGGCATTCACCCAGGATCTAAGCTCGCGCGGAGTATTTTTCTTCACCGATGCGCCCCTTTCCGAAGGCGGCGAAATCGAACTCACGCTGCGCATGCCCTCTGAGATTACGTTAGGCGAAAGCATGCCGGTTCGCTGCCGCGGCCACATTTTAAGAATCGTCCGGCCTGCCGCCGTCTCAGGCAAGGCATTGCCGGGCGCGGATCGAGCCGAAACCAAGATTGGAGTTGCAGTTCGCTTTGAAGGCTACGAATACCTGACCGAACCGGCCGAATCTGCGAACACTTTCCCGCGGGTCGCGAGTCTTCATCCTCAGCGCGAAGAGGACCGATTGGCTCACGCATCCACCCGGGGATAAGCTTTTCCCGCTCAGGGTATCTCGCAGCATCTCAACGGTGGTCACTCCGGCGCTCGTTCATTTCATGATTAGCGTCGACTGGCTCGCGACGCAGACCCAGCTTCCCTGATGGAAAACCCAGGTATCGGTGAAGCGGCCACGGCGCAGGTAGGGCTTGCCGTTTTTTTCTCCTTTTTCGCGATACACTCCGGTCACCACGGCGCTGTCGCCATACACATGAGCGGTCATCGACTCGTTCACAATCTGCTCTGGGTGCAGCGATGGCACTTTAATGCTGGCCATGAATTGCGCCTTGTCCATCATGGAACCGTCATAGTCGACATAGACCAGAGTTGCATCGAGCAGAGAATCGAGAGCGTTGACGTCCTTGTGTTCTTCTGCCTGGTTCCAGGCGTTTTCGAGAGCCAGAATTCTGGTCTGGGCCGCGTCCAGCTGATCCGGCACGGGCGCTGCCGGCGCCACTGTAATCGGAAGCAGCAGAAACAGAGAAAGCAAGATCCTCATGGCGTGCTAGTCCTTCCGGACAATGTAGTGAGGAAGACAGCGTGCGGCAAGTATCTGCTTCTATGCCCGGAGCACGCTCTTTGAGCTGGGAGAACGCCAGGGAACCCTGGCCGGGCAGCGCTATGCCAAATTCTTTGCGGACAGCAGAGAATCGGTCGATCTGCGATGATAAGGACCGCGGAAAATGCAGTCTCATCTTCTAATGGAGAGAATCCCTTGGCGCGCATCAATCTTATCCAAATGGACACGGCCAGTCCGGAAGTGAAGGAGATCTACGAAAAAACACTTCGCGGCAAGCCCGGCAATGCGCAGAAAGCGTTGGCGCACCGTCCGGAAATGCTGAAGACTTTTCTGAGCTTCTATGCCAGCGTAGGGCGTTCGCTCGACCGCAAACTTTATGAGCTCATCTACATTCGCGTTTCCCTCATCAACGGATGCCATTACTGCACGCAACATCACCTCGCGTCCTCGAAACGAGTCGGCTTGACCTCGGAGGATTGGGCCGCACTACAAAAGGGAGACTATTCGCGCTTTAGCGAAAAGGAGAAAGCGGCTTTGGCCTATGTCGACAAGCTAACCCGCAGCCCGCACGAGATCTCTGACGCGGATTTCGCGAAGTTGAAGACGCATTTCTCCGATCCTGAGATCGTCGACATACATCTGCTGACCGGTCTTGCTAATCTGACCAATCGCTTTACCGATCCGCTGGGTCTGGAAGTGGAATTCCCGGAAGAAAAAATCTAGTCGTCGATCTTCACGAATCAAAAGCCAATAACCACGAAGGACACGAAGTTACACGAAGGGCAAACAAGGATCGTCTTTCCTTCGTGTAACTTCGTGCCCTTCGTTGGCTTGAACTGCTGTTCGCAGTGCCTAAAGAATCTGCCGCGCATCCCCCACACGCTTAGTGACTCGCTCGCGGTCGAGATATTCGAGCAGAGGAATGGCATACTTGCGGCTCACACCCGTCATTTCCTTGAACGTTGCGACATCAATCTTCGGGGACTTGGCCTTCTGAACCGAAATCTGGCGCCGCAGCTCTTCCAGCGCGTTTCGGTGAAAGACGAGTTCATCAGAAATCTTGATCAGCACTTTATCCCGAAGCAAGAGCGTGACAATTTTCTGCGCCCGCATCTTGTCCACCTTCAGCCCGGAGATCACCTCGTAAAGTGCCGGAACTTTCAATCCTGCCGACGCGAATGCATCCTCGATTTTCTTTTTCGACTCCGCCTCCTCGTCTTTCATCACCACGCTGCGGCCCGGCAGCCGCACCACATCGCCGGAAACTTCTATCTTCCTTTCGCGCGTCAATAAATCGAGCACCGCGGCGAAGACTTCCGGGCTCAGGGTGAATTGTTCCCGCAGCGTTTCCTTGCCCATCCCCGGCACGAGTGGATTCTTCTCGTGAAAAGAGGCGAGCGACTGCGGCACCAGCGTCTGCAGAGCGCCCATCGTATCGGAATGGAGGAAGAGGTCGCCGAATCTCAGTACCTTGCCTTCCGCCAGTTGGCCTGCCAGACCCGATTCAATCACTTTTCTACGCCACCCAGTTTCGGAAACCGCTTCCGCCATTGTGAGCCCGCGATACCGGCGTCTCGCGACCCGGAGAGCCAGCATTTCTCCGTCATTCCCGGAAGCCGCGTGGCGGAGCAACGCGTCCACGGTGATCTGCTTGAAACGCGGGATCGGGGCCGCATCCAGCACCACGCCGCCTCCGATGGTCACGACTGGAGAAAACTGGCGGATGATAAATCGGTCCCCCGGCAGCAACAGGGTCGGCTCCGGCAGCCGAATTCGCACAAACGCTTCGGAGCCCGGCGCGGCCTGCGATCCCCTTGGATTCAGGTTGAGCGACTTCTGGAAAACGACTTCCCCGATGGCCTCCATGGCGTGGGCGTGAAAATGAACCTGGGCGCGATCCTTGAGCGCGCGCGGCGCCGACGATAACAGCCGCAGGTGCACATCCACATTTTGCGTTGCCGCGAACGTTTCCGGCGGAGCCAGCATCATCCCCCGCGCCAGGTCTTCCAGGCTCGCTCCGGCCAGATTCAGCGCGGTACGTTGTCCGGCGATTGCGGCGTCGGCGCTCTGCCCGTGGACTTGCACTCCGCGCACTCGGACTCGGCGGCCAGAGGGGAAGACCTCCAATTCTTCCTCGCGGCGAATCGTGCCGGAAATCAGCGTTCCGGTGACGACCGTTCCGAATCCTTTCATCGTGAACACGCGATCGATGGGCAAGCGCGCCAGAGCCTGAGGATCTCGCGCCTCAACCTGATCCGCCGCCGCGATGATCGCCCGCTTCAGATCTTCCAGTCCCGCGCCAGTCAAGGAACTCACGGCTACAATCGGGGACTTCGGCGCCTCCAGAAATGTTCCGCGCAAGAACTCTTCCACTTCCAACCGGACGACGTCGAGCATTTCGGCGTCTACCGCGTCCGACTTGGTCAGGACCGTGATGCCGCGCTTCACCCCCAGTAATCGGAGAATGTCGAAATGCTCGCGGGTCTGCGGCTTGATCGACTCGTCGGCTGCAATTACCAGCAGCACCAGGTCGATGCCGCCCGCGCCCGCCAGCATATTGCGCACGAAGCGCTCGTGCCCGGGAACGTCGACGAACCCCAAACTGAGGGTCCCGCCACCAGGGGTAGGCAGATTCACGTGGGCGAAACCCAGATCAATGGTGATTCCGCGGCGCTTCTCTTCTTCCAGGCGGTCGGCGTCGATACCGGTGAGCGCCTTGACGAGCGCGGTTTTCCCGTGATCGATGTGTCCGGCCGTACCGACAATGATTGATTTCATGCCTAGAGAATCCTAGCAGGAGGATGGAAGAAATGGCCCGAGCGGCTCTTAAAACGGCCTATCGCAGCGGAGCCTCAAAATGCGACAATAGAACTTCCCCATGGCCACCTCTTTGACCTCTGCTTTTTCCCCGGAGACTATCCGCCAGCACGGCCTCACGCCTGATGAGTACGAGAAGATCAAGCAGCTTCTCGGCGGCCGCGAGCCTACACTGACCGAGCTCGGCATCTTTAGCGTGATGTGGAGCGAGCACTGCTCCTATAAATCCTCCCGCATACATTTGAAGCGGCTGCCCACGCGCAGTAAGCGAGTGCTGCAGGGGCCGGGCGAGAACGCCGGCATCATCGACATCGGCGACGGCTGGGCCTGCGCCTTCAAGATTGAATCGCACAACCACCCTTCATTCATTGAGCCTTTTCAGGGAGCAACCACCGGGGTTGGTGGGATTCTGCGCGACATTTTTACCATGGGCGCACGGCCAGTTGCGGTCATGGATTCGCTGCGCTTTGGGCCGATCACAAACCAGGCAAGTGTGGAGCGGGCACTCCTGCCCGCTACTGCCGGCAGCGCAGAAGAAGCAGGCAAGAGTGCCCGCTCCACACAACCTCCTTCCACACTTGCTCACACCACACAAACTTCTTCTACACAAGCCGAGATCCACAAAAATCATTCCATCCTCGAAGGCGTAGTCAGCGGGGTCGCCTCGTACGGCAATTGTTTTGGTGTGCCTAATCTTGGCGGCGAGACCAAGTTTGAGCCCTGTTATTCCGGAAATCCTCTGGTGAACGCATTCGCCTTGGGCTTGGTCAGGAAGAACGAAATTTTCTACGCGCGTGCCGCGGGGGAAGGCAACCCGGTCATTTACGTCGGAGCTAAGACCGGCCGTGATGGCATCCACGGCGCGACCATGGCCAGCGAGGAATTCAGCGAGGCCTCGGAGGCGAAACGTCCCAATGTTCAGGTGGGCGATCCCTTCCTGGAAAAACTTCTGCTCGAGGCTTGTCTGGAAGCCATGCAGACCGGCGCGATCGTGGGCATACAGGACATGGGCGCCGCCGGTCTCACCTGCTCGACCTGCGAGATGGGCGGCCGCGGCGGAGTCGGGATCGAGATTGAACTTGACCGCGTGCCGCAGCGCGAAACCGGGATGACCCCGTATGAAATCATGCTCAGCGAGTCGCAGGAGCGCATGCTGCTGGTCGCGGAGAAGGGGCGCGAGCAGGAAGTTTTCCGCGTTTTCGAAAAGTGGGGACTGGACGCCGTCGAAGTCGGCAAGGTCACAAACGACAACAAACTGCGCGTGCTCGAGCACGGCAAAGTCGTTGCCGAGATTTCAAATCCCGCACTCACGGACGAAGCTCCGCTCTACAAGCGGCCGCTCGCGCGGTGGGAACCGCCCGTCCCGCGTGAGAAGCCGGAGGGAGTGCACCTCAGCGTTGTCCCTCAGGGGCTAAAGCCCCAGTCTTTTTCGGCCGATAACGGCACGGCTGAAGCCGTGCCCTTCCCAGATTTCACGTCTATCCTGAAGCAGCTTCTCGCCAGCTCAAACATCTGCGGTAAGCGATGGGTATGGCAGCAGTATGACCACATGGTGCAGACCAACACGGTCGAGGCGCCGGGTGCGGGCGATGCAGGGGTCATCCGCATCAAAGGCTCGAACCGCGGACTTTCGATGGCGCTGGATGGAAATGGGCGCTGGTGTTATCTCGATCCGCGGCTCGGAGCGATGCATGCTGTCGCCGAGGCGGCTCGCAAAGTCGCCTGCTCAGGCGCGACCCCGGTGGCCGCGACGAATTGTCTCAACTTCGGAAATCCTGAAAAGCCGCACATCATGTGGCAGTTTTCGCAGACCATCGACGGAATCACGAAAGCCTGCGAAGAACTCGAGATCCCCATCACCGGCGGTAACGTCAGCTTCTATAACGAGACTTTAGGAGAAGGTATTTATCCGACTCCCGTGCTCGGCGTCGTGGGCATTCTCGAAGATGTGCACCGGGCCGCGAAGATGCATTTTGCCGCTGCTGGACGCACGATCGTGCTATTGCGTGCCGGCGAAGCCGCAGATATCACCGATGCAGAGAGTGAGTTCGGCTCGTCGGAATACGCGAAGGAAATTCTGGGAACGTTGTGGGGATATCCTCCCGAGCTCGATTTGGAGAAGGAAGCGGAACTGCAAAAGGCGGTCGTGGAGATGATCCAGCAGCAATTGCTGGATTCGGCGCATGACTGTTCCGACGGCGGCATTGCCGTGGCGCTTGCTGAAAAAGCGTTTGCCAAGGGCGTGGGTGCGCGGGTCAACTTGGCGTCTGGCGGGCTCTTCGCGGAGTTTGTGCTTTTTGGAGAAGATGCGAGCCGGATTTTGATCTCCTGCGACCCGGCGAGCGTTGCCCGAATCAAAGAAGTGGCGGACAAACACCACGTTGCTGCGGACGTGATCGGAGAAACGACGCCGGAGAAGGTTGAGATTTTCCTCGACGGCAACATCGTGGTTTCGAGTGAACTATCGGATCTGAGCGCGGCCTACGAATCCGTGCTGGAGTCGGCGCTGCGAACGGATCCGGAGTTGGTGAGCGCGGATTGATTTCAACTGTTCGAGTTTGAGCCGAGAGCTAAGGGGCCAATGCTGAATTCCGACAAATTTCACGACGAATGTGGGGTGGTGGCGATCTTCGCGCATCCGGAGGCGGAGAAGCTTGCCTATCTCGGTCTGCACGCGTTGCAGCATCGCGGACAGGAGTCGGCGGGTATCGTCACCTCCGACGGGCTTACGTCGCGGGCGCATAAGGCGATGGGCTCCGTCGCCGACATCTTCACCGAAGATGTGCTTTCCAAGCTGCGGGGCTCCATCGCGATCGGCCACACGCGCTATTCCACTGCCGGAGATTCGGCGCTGCTGAACGCGCAGCCGATTCTAGTGCAGTCGAACAAAGGATCGATCGCCGTCGCGCACAATGGAAATCTGGTCAATGCGGTGCCTGTGCGGGCACGGCTCGAGAGCCAGGGGTCGATCTTTCAAACCAACAGCGATACGGAAGTCATTGTTCACCTGATCGCGCTTTCCAAAGAACACACCCTGCCGGAAGCGATGGCCGATGCTCTGCGCCGCGTCGACGGCGCGTTTTCTCTGGTCATGATGAGCAATGACCGCATCTTTGCCGTGCGCGATCCCCGCGGCTTCCGGCCGCTGGCGATGGGGCGCATCCCGGCTTTGGAGGGACAGAAACGCGACACCATCGTCTTCGCCTCCGAGACCTGCGCCTTCGATCTGATCGGCGCCGAGTACGTTCGCGACGTCAAGCCCGGAGAACTCATTGTGGTTGGGCCGGAGGGGATGAGTTCGCGCTTTTATTCGACTGCCGCGCCGCAATCCAGCTGCATCTTCGAGCACGTTTACTTTTCGCGCCCTGACAGCCTGGTGTTTGGCCGAGCGGTGCAGACCAGCCGCGAAGAACTCGGGCGACAGTTGGCGCGGGAAGCCGGTGTGGACGCCGACCTGGTCGTTCCTGTGCCAGATTCCGGCGTGACGGCCGCTGTAGGCTACGCCGCGGAGAGCGGCATTCCCTTTCGCTTCGCCTTGATCCGAAATCACTACGTCGGGCGCACCTTTATCGAGCCGAGCCAGAGCGTGCGCGACTTCGGCGTCAAGCTGAAGTTGAATCCCGTTCGCTCGCTGTTGCAAGGGAAGCGGGTGGTTCTGATCGACGACTCGATTGTGCGTGGCACCACCAGCCGGAAGATTGTGCGCATGATCCGCAGCGCTGGTGCGACGGAAGTACATATGCGCATCTCATGCCCGCCGACCATTTCTCCCTGCTATTACGGCGTGGACACTCCGTCCAAGAAACAGCTCATCGCCGCCAATAAATCTGTGGACGAGATTCGCGATTACATCGGGGCCGATTCGCTCGCCTATCTTTCCTTGGAGGGCTTGAAGAAAGCCTGCGGCGAAGGGCAGCAGATCTCCTACTGCTCCGCCTGCTACACGGGTAAGTATCCGACGGACATTGTTGATGTAGAAGAAATCCTGCCGGCCGCGGCGCGGCGTTAGAACGGCCAGAATTCGGCGCGAAATAAATTGGGGCAGCCTGCACGGCTGCCCCGTTTTGCAGGTTCGAACCAGCTATTTCAGCGGATAGGCGAGCACGTCCGGGTTTCCCCGGTTCGTCTGTGTTTCGAAGCCTCCAATGAATCCAGCACCCCAATTCATGAAGTCACTGGTCATCTGATCATAGTCCCCCATATAGGCGGGATTTACGAACGCATCGTTACTATGCGTGGGCGCAAACGCGTTCATGCCGATGTCGTTGTCAGAGAAAGTCGCTCCCGCGTTGCTGGACTGACCACAGTGACGCCGGATCGAAAAATTCTCCCAATCTGCTCGCCGGTCATACCAGCAAATGCCTACGTAACCGCGTTTGTCCACGGCAATTCCCGACTGAAAGTGATCATGCCCGATTCCTGAGCGCGGCTGAGCATCGCTGTTCACTTTGCGGGGAGCAGCTCCCCAGGTTTTTCCCCCGTCGATGGAAACCCGCAGGAAAACGTCGTCGAAAGCGTAGAAGCCTTGGGTCGCAAAAGGATCCGAGATTTCTTTGTCGCGTCCATCTCCCCAAGTGATGTAGAGCGTCCCATCGGTAGAAGTTCCGGAATGATCGATGGCCATTGACATGTCCACAATATCCCGGAACTCCCCTTGTAGATAGTAAGAATCTCCGCCCGGCTGAACGGAGTTCTCCACGGTGACCGGCCTGGAAAGAACGCCATTCGCATAACTCGAAATCTGAATGCTGCGTGGACCCAGCGGGTAGTTTTCTCCCAAGTTCATCCACGAGATATACATCGCGCCTTTCGAACTCACGGCCATCTGCGATCCTTGCACTCCCGCCGAGCCACAAACCGCGATGACTACCTTGGGATGGGACCACGTCACGCCGCTATCTGTCGACTCGACGAATTCAATGGCCGTCCTCGTGGGATAGTTCGTGCCACAGGCATTGGTCTCTGTGTAATCGAAGTCCGTGTAGGAAATGAAAATATGGTGGTGATCTGAAGGATCGATCGTGGACCAGGGCTTGTCGAGAAGATGAAAATTGCCGTCCTTGGAAATGGCAGCAACCGGATCGCCCCAACTCGTTCCGCTGTCGGTCGACGTGCTAATGGCCACGGCAGCCCGGGGATTTCCGCTGGGCGTGTCATAGGTGAAGATTTGCGTGTAATGAAACGTATGAGGGTTGGCACAGGTGACCACCGGATCGCCACCAAGAAAATTGTATTTGTTGGGACCCGGGTTGATGGGCCCGATATCGGTGAATGTGTCGCCCCCATCGATTGAGTAGGACGCGCCACTGAAGCTTTCCCCGCCGCTGCCGGTGAAGAAAAAAGGCGTTTCGAAAACGCTGCCCGAATCGTTGTACCCAACCACAACGCTATTTCCGCATCGAGCCGCCGAAGTTTCGCTCTGGGTAAATCCTGCAAAGGAAGAATATGCCAAGTCCGTTGCGGGGTCTGAAACGCGGACTATCTCCGACTTCTCCGGTACTCCGCTGGCGGCCTTGGCATGAGCAATAAAAGACGGATCGGTCAGGCGCATCCCGTACACTCGCCAAACGTCCGCCAAGTTCGAGATATTGGCATAGCCATCGAGCATCTGCTGATGAGAGAGCGGCAGCTTGTTGATGGTAGCTTTCATCTGCTGCAGAATCTGATTCGTTGCGGTGACTTTTTCGACCGAGAGTTGCGCCGACGCCAGGGAGCAGGCCAACAGTCCGATACCAGCGACTCCGGCAGAGAATCGCAAGAACATGCATGACTTCATCAGCGTTCTCCTGATTGGGTAGTGACCAGCAGGTTGTGGAGGAAACGAATTGAATTTCTGTGAATACAAGGGGCTTAATACTAATTGGGATAGTAGTAGGCCATCGGTCATTGCATGCCGTCAAGCTGAAACGTCTGCCGGCATCAAAAGTACAAAGAATCACCAACGCTTTGCCGCTTGCGAAGGTTCCGCACCGGAGATTTATGGGCCGATTTACTTGGGGCAACCTAGGCGAGCGGCTTCCGGGCGCAGATGACGCGCGGAATGGACTGGAGATCGTTGGTGACTTGGATGCTCTCCCAACGATCGAGCAGATTCCGCGCCGGGTCAACAATGGTCCCGCTGATTTCCATCGCAAGCCACCCTCCGGGTCGGAGCGCCTCTTGCGCTTGAGGGACCAGGCGGGCGATCACTTCTGTTCCTGTGGCCCCGGCAAATACCGCCGATCGCGGCTCGAACTTGCGAACCTCCAATTGAACCTGATCCTCCTCGGACTCCCCAACGTAGGGGGGATTAGAAACGACCAGGTCAAAGGGAGGGTTTAAGTTAGAAAGCAAATCCGTCTGGTGGAAGTGAATGCGCTTTTCGAGTTGATGGCGGGCGGCGTTGGCGCGGGCGATTTCCAAGGCTCGTTCAGAATTGTCAGTTGCATGAATCTCCGCATCGGACAACTCCTTCGCGAGGGCCAGCGCGATTGCGCCCGATCCGGTTCCGACATCGACGATGCGGACCGGGGAAACGCCCGCCGCGGTTGCAGCGCCTGAAGATTCTTTCTTACGTGAGGAAGTCGGACCTTCGAGCGCCAGCCGTTCGAGCACGGCTTCCACCAGATGCTCGGTTTCCGGACGCGGAATCAAGACTGCCGGCGTCACGATCAAATCCATTCCCCAGAATTCCTGATGTCCGGTGATGTATTGCGCCGGCACGCCTCGAGAACGTTCGGCTAACGTCGATTGGTAATGGGATTCTTCTTGTGCGGTGAGTTCGCGTTCCGGATGCGCGAACAGGTAGGCGCGATCGCAGTTCAACACGAATCTGAGCAGCAATTCCGCATTCATCCGCGGAGACGGGACTTGCGCAGCGCTGAGACGATCTACACCGGAAGCCAAGGCTTGCTTGAGTTGCACGGAACTATTTCAACACGCCGGCGAAAGAAACGGGAGAAAACTGGTCACTGAAACTCTTAGACCGCGCGGCTCGGAAACGGAAGGCCGGCCTCATCCAGGTTCGGATTTCTGCGGATGATTTCGGCGTTGAGCACGGCGGCGAAAGCGACCCAGGCTCCGTACGGAATGAACGCGTTTGCGGCTGCGCGGTCCACTTTGTGGGCAGCGGTGATGTAGGAGATGATTGCGCCTTCGAGGGCGAGGATGTCCGCCAGGGCGAGTCTTGGCTTGCGTTGTCCGAAAAACAGTTTTGACCACTTCGCGTTGGCGGCGAGTTGCGAAATCCAGAGCCGCAAGGCGGCATTGCGCTCGCGAGAAGGAGCGGCGCTCCAAATGCGCCATCCCGACCAGGCAATCAAGGCATACAGGGTTGTCCATACCACTGGAAAAGCGGCGTCGGGCGGAGTGAAGCCGGCCTTGTCCAGATCGCGATACCAGGAATCCCGATTGGCATTGCGGCTGTGCCGGGAGCCGTACCAGGCCGCTCCTGCCGTGAGCAAGCCGAAAGCGGCGAGCGCGAGAAGCGAACGGGATGGTGCTTTGCGCATGGCCTTTAGTTGATCGTGGAGCCGTCTGAGGTTGTCTAAACCACTGCCGCCGTCTCTTGCTTCAGCTTCTCCGCCTGATAATGCGTGATCAAGGCATCGATCAACGGCTGGATCTTGCCATCCATGACGGCATCCAGTTGGTGGATGGTGAAGCCGATGCGGTGATCGGTGAGCCGGTTCTGGGGGAAATTGTAGGTGCGGATCTTCTCGCTGCGATCGCCCGAGCCGACCATCGATTTACGCTCTTTAGCGAGAGCCTGCTGCTGCTTCTCCATTTCGATTTCATAGAGACGCGAGCGCAGAACGCGCATGCCTTTTTCTCGATTCTTGATTTGCGATTTCTCGTCCTGACAACTCACCACGGTGTTGGTCGGAATGTGTGTAATCCGAACGGCAGAGTAAGTTGTGTTCACCGACTGCCCGCCCGGACCGGAAGAGCAAAACGTGTCGATGCGCAGGTCTTTGGCTTCGATCTTGATATCGACGTCTTCCGCTTCAGGCAGCACCGCAACCGTGACCGCGGAAGTATGCACGCGCCCTTGCTGCTCGGTGGCCGGAACGCGCTGCACGCGGTGCACGCCGCTCTCGTACTTCAGTTGGGAGAAAACCCGGTTGCCTTCGATGATGGCGATCACTTCTTTCAGGCCGCCCGCCGATGACTCCGAACTGGACAGCACTTCTACCTTCCAGCGCTGCGTTTCCGCATAACG
>Ga0187805_10000025_pt1 | contig 52888 bp, 44 predicted proteins | sample NC_wetland_sal_i_6_FD_132965 | JGI IMG/M metagenome (GOLD analysis project Ga0187805, IMG submission 132965) | Wetland sediment microbial communities from Neuse River Estuary, North Carolina, USA - Control_5 | ecosystem: Environmental > Aquatic > Freshwater > Wetlands > Sediment | place: USA...
AGAAGGAAGACTTTGCTCTTTTCGATAACGGCAAGCCGCAGGTGATTTCGAATTTTGATGTGGAGCATCCGGCAGCGTCGGCCGTACCCGCGAGTGGAACATCGCCGGCGCCGGACAGTGCTACGCCCGCGGCCACCGGTTCGAAGCGGGCCGAGCCGCTGACCTTTCCTTCGCGTTACGTGGCTTATCTCTTCGACGATGTGCGGCTCGATTACGGAAATCTCGATATGGTCCGCGAGGCCGCGAAGCGCCGGTTGCAAGCCTTGCCGCCGGCCGGCCGGGTTGCGATTTTTACGACCTCGGGGCAGACGGTTCTGGATTTCACCGATGACCGCGAGAAGCTGCGGCAGACGCTCGATCGATTGCAGCCGCATCCCACACTCGCGCAGGGATCGCAGACCTGCGACATCACTTTTTACATGGCCGACCTGATCGTGAACAAGCACGATCCGGAGGCCTTACAGACGGCCTTGAACGGAGGGTGCGTGACCAGCGCGGCTGCGGCAGAAGCCGCCGCCACACAGGTTCTCATGATCGGCGAGCAGGACACACGCATGACACTCGGGGTGTTGAAAGATGCGGTGCGCCGCATGTCGGCGGTGCCGGGACAGAGAAATCTTGTTCTGATCTCTCCCGGCTTTCTGACTCCGGAGTTGGAGTACGAATATATTGAAGTCATCGATCGCGCCATCCGGGCGCAGGTGGTCATCAGTTCCCTCGATGCGCGCGGCCTGTACGTGATCATTCCGGGCGGTGACGCCGGCCATGCCGGGCATGCCGACATCACGGTGCCGGGGCAGGCTTACACGCCGGCGTCGCGCGCTCAACTCGACGTGCAGGCGGCATCCGCCGAGAGTGACATCATGGCCGTGCTGGCCAACAGCACGGGCGGCATCCTCTTCCAAAACAACAATGACATGGACCAAGGACTGCAGCGGGTCACGGATGTTCCCGAGATCTGGTACGTGCTAGGATTCACGCCGCAGAATCTGAAGATGGACGGCAAATTTCATTCGCTGAAAGTGAGCCTGACGGCGCGTCAGAAATATTCGTTGCAGACGCGCACCGGCTACTACGCTCCCAGCCACGCGGCGGATGCGGCCGAAGAAGCTAAGCGCGAGCTTGAGGATGAAGTGCTTTCGAGCGAGGAGTTGCACGAGCTTCCGGTGGAATTGCACACGCAGTTTTTCAAGCCGACCGACGACAGCGCGAAACTGACAGTGCTGGCGCATGTGGATGTGAAGCGCCTGCACTACAAGCAGGCCGACGATCGCAACGAGAATGATCTGACGGTCGTGACCGCGGTCTTTGATCGCAACGGGAACTTCCTCGAGGCCGAGCAGAAAGTTGTGCAAATGCGCTGGAAGAGTGAGACACTGCAGGGCAAGCTGGGGTCGGGCATCACCCTGCGCAGCAGCTTCAATGTGAAGCCGGGCCGCTACCTGGTGCGCATTGTCGCTCGCGACGCCGAGCAACAAATGATGTCCGCAGAAAACGGAGCGGTCGAGATTCCGTAAGGTCGGGATTCCGTAAAGAGGTGCTTTATGAAAGATCGGCGCCGGATCGGGTGTTTCAGCCTTTTTACTGTAGTCAGCCTTGCAACGTTTTTCCTGGCTGCGGGCCAGGCGCAACAGTCGGCACAGCCGCAGCAAGCTGCGGCCCAGGCCCAACAGCAGGCTCCGCCTTCATCCAGCGCGCCCACCACGTTCAAAGTGGAAACTCGCGTCGTGCTGGTCGATGCGGTGGTCACCGACAAAAAAGGAAATTACATTCGCGATCTCGCCGCCACCGATTTCAAGATCTGGGAAGACGGCAAAGAGCAGCCGGTAAGCAGCTTTTCGCGGGAAAACAACGATGCGGATCCGGCTCATGCCGCCAGGCATTACCTGGTGCTCTTCTTCGATTATTCGACCATGGAATTTGGCGACCAGGGGAAGGCGCGCGATGCGGCCGCGAAATTCATCGACTCCAACGCCGGGCCGAACCAGTTGATCGCTATCGTGGAATTTGGTGGCATGTTGCGCATCGCGCAAAACTTCACCAGCGACGCGGATCGCCTGAAAAAAGTTGTGGCCGGAATCAAGTTCTCGACCGTGTCGCCGAACGGGGACGTGGCTTCGCTGGGGCCTCCGCCGGCCATGCCGACCGGCTTTGACGGGCCCTCGATGGGCGGGCTGGAGGCCGATTTCGGAGCACGCAGCGTCTTTATCGCCCTGCGTGGTCTGGCCAAAGGCTTGGCCAACGTGCCGGGACGGAAAACACTGGTCATGCTGACCTCCGGCTTTCCGATGACGCTGGAGTTGGAATCGGAAGTGAATGCGGTCATCGACGCCTGCAACAAGGCCAACGTCACAGTGTATCCCGTGGATGTGCGGGGATTGGTCGCGACCGTGCCGGGAGGAATGGGAGCGCAGGCTCGGCCCGCGCGGATCGAACAGAACTCTGCCCGCGTGATTCCGGCGGCGTTGAGATACAGCGGTTCCGCAGGATATCTGCGGCTGGCGTCGTTCGCGGCTGAACCTGCCGGGTCTCCGCAGCATGGCGGAACCGGCGGCGGAGGCGGTCATCCGGGTGGTGGAACTGGCGGCGGGGGCGGAGGACATCCCGGCGGTGGAACTGGCGGCGGTGGAACGACTGGAGGTGGCAAGGGCGGTGGCGGCACTACCGGAACTACGGGCGGGCGCGGGGGCGGAGCCGGGCCCACAGTGTATGGCACGAATCCGGCCGTGAATCCGCTGCAGCCGCTGGTGCCCCACGATCTGGGACAGGGCTTCACGGCCAACCAGCAATTCATGTATCAGCTGGCGGGGGGGACGGGCGGCTTCGTGATCCTCAACACCAACGATTTGCTGGGCGGAATGCAGCGCATTGCGAAAGATCAGGCGGAATATTATCTGCTCGGCTATCGTCCGCCGGATTCGCCAGAAGGCAGTTGCCACTCGCTGAAAGTGAAGGTGAATCGGGGCGGGACGGAAACCCGCTTCCGCACCGGCTATTGCAAAGTGCGTCCCGCGGACCTGCTGGCGGGGAGCGAAACCGAGAAGACGCTGGAGTCGCACGCCGCCGGTGAGATGCCGGGCAACGTGAATGCGGTCATGCGGCTTCCATACTTTTATTCTTCGCCGGGAATTGCGCGCGTTCATCTCGCGATGGAGATCCCTTCCAAATCTCTGCAGTTTGAAAAAGTCAAAGGCAAGCAGCACGCCTCGGTCAACGTGCTGGGCATCGCCTATAAGCCGGATGGCGCGGTGGCGGCGCGTTTCAGCGACACTGTAGATCTGGATTTCGACGGAAAAAAGGAAGTGGAAGATTTCCAGAAGAACTCCTTTCATTACGAAAAACAGTTCGACATCGCTCCGGGAGAATACAAGCTGCGGGTGGTGTTCAATTCGGGCAACGACACGTTCGGCAAGGTGGACGATCCGCTGTCGGTGCTTCCTTATGACGGTAAGCAGATCTGGCTGAGTGCGATCGCGCTCAGCAGCGATATGGTGAAGGTGGCCGATTCCGGCACAGTGATCGACTCCGAGTTGCTGGAAGACAGCAAGCCGCTGGTGATTCGCGGCCTGCAGATTTTTCCGTCGGCCACGAATCACTTCAAAAAAACCGACAACGGCGTCGCTTACATTGAGGTGTACGATCCGGCACTAGCCGCCGCCAAACCGCCAGAACTCGCTTTCGAGTACCGCATCTTCGACGTGAAAAGCGGTCAGCAGAAGCTGGACGTCGGCATGACGGACACCAAGGACCTGATCAAGCCTGGGAACCCGACAGTGCCGCTGGCTGTCAGGCTGCCGCTGGATACCTTGCCGCCGGGAACCTATCGGGTGGATTTGCGGGCGGAGGATTCCGACCACCACCTGACCGAATTCCGGACCGTGGAGTTTGAGTTGGACTAGCTCGATTCGAAGCGGAAGCCGAGGGGTGGCCGGCTTCGCGCGCCAGCATGAGATGGTAGACGGGCGTAAGCGGCGATTCGTGGCCGATTTTGGCCTGCAGCAGTTGTCCCTTCACTCTCGCATCGAGGGCTAGTCCCTTGACAACGACTCCCATCGGGATTTCGAGGATGGCGTCCATGAGCGAGAGCATGCCCATGAGGAAGAGATCGGCCTTGCCGTGCTCGAACCCCGGGGCGGGAGCTTGCCCTGACGTATTCATGGCTTGTCAGTGTTATCGGCAAGTCGGAAGAAAATCTTCAGGCGGCGCGGAGAACGGGCCGGGCGGGAAGAAAGATCGACCGAACAGTCTGCACCGCAGAGGACGCGGAGGAGGACGCGCAGACCGCAGGAAAAACAGATCGCACAGAGAAAAATCTTCAGACAGCGCGCGCCGAACCGGTGATGGAGCCCTACACCGGCCGGAAGACCGGCTTCTCCTGCAGAAGCAGTTCGGTGGCACGCACGCGGCGGTCGGAGTGGAACCAGTTCTGCACCACGTTGTCGCACAGGAAATTGGCCAGCGAGAGTAGCGCCATGCCCTGATGGTGCACCATCCACGAGCGGACCAGTTCGAAGCGGGCGCCGCCGCCGAAGCGCTTTTTATGCCGCGTGTAGTCGGCGGCCTCGAAAAATCCGTAGGGGCCGAACCATCCCAGCGAATTCATGCGGCGCAGATTGGCGAGCGCGTTCTTGTGGTCCACGTTCAACGCGAGGAACGTGGAGTAGGGAGAAATGATCAGCGGCTCAATCTCATTTTTCTTCAGGGCGAGATTGGGCACGCCGAACGCTTCGTAGTGATATTCGTCTTCCTCGTTGCGCCGGGCGCTGGCCGATTCGGAGATGCCCCAAGGAATGCCTTTGCTCGCGGCATAAGCCTGCTGGCTGCGGACGGCGGCCATGCCGGCGCGGTCGAGCAGAGTGTTGGCATAGCTGCGCATCCAGATCGTGGGCATCAGGTATTCGAACATGGTGCCCGTCCACGAGAGCAGGACGGGGCGTCCATCGTCGTTGCTGAAAGGACGGTCGAGCCGGAACCAGGCTTCCTGCGGGACATCGTCTTTGGCGATGGCGACGAAGACGGCGGTGCGCGGCTCGGTGGCGAGCAGATCGTAATAGTAAGGAACCAGCTTTTTCGCTTCGGCGTCGAAGCCGACCGACATCAGCAGACGTTGTTTGTCGAGCAGGAAGGTGAAATCCATGGCATCGCCGAGGTCACGAGCCTGCTGGCTGGTGTGGCGTACGGAATCGACCAGGCGGAGCGCGTTCTGGTGCGCGATGGTGAGCAACACCTGCAGGCGCTGAGCGGCGGACTGGTTGCCATTCTGGGCCGCTTCGGAGTTCTCGTCGAGGCGGGATAGCAGCATGGCGACGGCATCGGGCAGCTGTCCCAACGGGAGCAGATTGGGGATCGGGATAGGACCGGCGGTGAGCTGGTGGCTGAGTTCGTCGAAGTCCGACAGGAGCCACGGCATATAGTCGAGCACCAGGCCGCGAATATTTTTCACGCGCAAGAGCGCTTGGACGCGGAACCAGCGAATCTCGCCGGCGTGTTTCGCGTCCGGAATTTCTCCTTCGCGAAGCAGTTCCTCGGGGAAATTCAGAACGGATGCGAGCCAGTTTTCGTTTTGCAATTCCGTTTGCAGGCGTTTGAGTTCGCGCTTGGGGAACGCGCCCAATTTCACCAGAACGCGCAGATGATCGAGCAGGCCCTCGGCCAGCGACCACGAAATCAGCGGCTGGTGCAGGCGCTCGAGGCATCCTTGCTGCAGCGTCCACAGCGAAGCCAGCAAGTTGCCGTTATCGACCGAGGAGATGAACTGCGGTGATTTCGCCTCGAGGGTCCGCGTCTCGTACCAGTTCATCACATGGCCGCGGTACTTGGGCAGGCTGGCGAGCGTGCCCAGAGTTTTCTCGGTGAGATCGATCATCTCGGGAACCGTGATGAAGCCGAGTTCGTTGGCCACCTGGCGGGAGTTTAAGAGCAGCCCGATGTTGGTGGGCGAGACGCGGGCCGCGATCTTTCTCGGTTCGTCCTGCACGTTGTCGGGAATCAGCCAGTGGTGCTCTGTGCTGGAAAATTCTGCAAAGTAGCGCCAGATGTAAAGGGCGGAGCGGCGCAGCAGAAGGACATCGCGGCGCTGCGTCTCCGGCCGGGGACGGATAGGGCTCGAGTTGAGCCACATGGCCAGCGGCTTGCTGCAGGCCCACAGCAGCAGAACCGGCGAGGCGGCCAGCAACGAATGCGGCTTGGTCAGCCAGATCAACAGGCCGAGTCCGGCTGCGAGGAACGGCATCCAGTCGACATAGCGGTCGATGGCACTGCGATTTTTCTTGAGCTCCGATTCGGCGGCGCTCTCCCACTCGAGCAGGCGTTCGCGCGTGAACAAGCGGCGAACCATAACCCGCACTACTGCGTCGAGCGACAAAAGTGTCTGGTGCGCCAGCAAGGTGAGCGTCATCAGAACCGTGAGATTCGCGGCAAATAGGTTGCTGAATGCGTCGCGCGCCATGCTCGGCTTCAGCGTTGCTGCGGCGCGCGTGAGGCCGAATAGAAGTTCCACCCACGCCGGCACGAACAGGATGCAGATGGCGGCGACCGTCCACAGAATCGGATGGCCGGTGACGAACCAGCCAAACAGGAATAAAAGGCACGTGGCGGGTTCGACCAGGCTGCGGCGCAGGTTGTCGAGAATCTTCCAGCGCGAGACCAGCGAAATGGGATTGGGCACGCGCGCGCCCGATTCGTCGGGAACACGGTTGGTGAGCCACTCCACGATCTGCCAGTCGCCGCGCAGCCAGCGGTGTTTGCGCCGGTTGTAGGCGCTGTAGTGCGAGGGATAATCCTCGATCACGGAAATGTCGCTGGCCAGTCCGGCGCGCGCGTACGCGCCTTCGATCAGATCGTGGCTGAGCAGGGAATTGCGCGGGAAGCGTCCGTAGAGCACGCGGAACATCGTATCGACTTCGTAGATGCCCTTTCCGGTGAAGGAGCCTTCGCCGTAGAGGTCCTGATAAACGTCGGAAATGGCGCGACTGTAGGGATCGAGCCCGGTTTCACCGGCGAAGATGGCGGCCAGGCGCGAGCGCGCGGTGCACTGCACGCTGATATCGACACGTGGCTGCAGGATGCCGTAGCCGTTGACGACGATGTTGCTTTCCCGGTCGATGATGGCCTGATTCAACGGATGAGCCATGGCGCCGATCATGCGATGCGCCGAACCGCGCGGCAGTTCGGTATCGGAGTCGAGCGTGACCACGAAGCGAACATGGGGAAGAATCGCGAGATCGCCGATCTTCACCGGGAAGCTGTCGAAGTGGCCGCGCAGCAGTTGATTCAGATCGAGCAGTTTGCCGCGCTTGCGCTCCCAACCCATCCAGCCTTTTTCGCGGGGGTTGTAAACCCGGTGGCGATGGAGATGGAAGAACGATCCGGATTTCTTGGCGCCATAGCGCTCGTTCAATTCAGTGATCAGCTTCGAGCAAAGCGCGACCAGCGCGCTGTCTTCCGGCGCAGGCTGATGCGAATCGGGTAAATCGGAGACGATGGCGAAGTGCAGATTGGGATCGTGATTGCCGAGATAGCGCACCTCGAGTTCTTCCACGAGGTGGCATACCTGCTTCTCATTGAGCAGCAGAGTCGGGATCGCGACCAGGGTCTGGCAATCCTGCGGAATGCCCTCGCTGAAATCGAGCTTGGGCAGCGGCTCGGCGGGCAGCAGGTTGGTGGTGAGATAGTTCATCAACTGCACCGCGGCCTGGGAGCTCGGCAACAGCAGGATCAGCATCGAGAGGAGGATCATCGTCATCGGGGTGGTGGCCGGCGTCAAAAGCCACAGAATGCCCGTGATGATGACGAACGTCAGGACCGCAATGCCCACCAGCAGGAAATTGTCGGGATGCGCGCGCAGCGCTCCGCGGAAGCGTTCGCCGAAGGTGGGATGATAGCCGACCGCCTGGCGAAGTGTCGACTCGCCCTCCGCGACGAGGTAGTAGCCGATGTGCGATTCGCGCAGGCCGATGCGCGGGTCGGCGTATTTTCTGGCGTGCGCCTGCTGGGCAAGCGAGAGCGCCTTGCGCGCCACGTCCATTTCGGTGCGGTCGGAGCGCTTGGCGATGCGCGCCACTTTGCCGCGGTAGGTGTTCCGGGTCTGCAGATCCATCGTGGCGAATGCTCCGGCGGGATCCTGCCGCAGGATGACGTCGAAGGGGATCAGCGACTCGAGCTCTTTTTCCCACGCGCTCTGCGTGACGTGCTGAAAGGCACGAATGTAGGTAACGACACGCTTGGAAGGGTCGGTCTCGATACCGCCTTTGAGCAGAGGAATGCCGTTGGCCGCGATCTGCTCCAGGATGACCAACTTCAGTGAAGGAACAAGGGAGTTGATCTCGTGAAATTCGAGCGGGGTCTTTTCCTCAAACGCCAGGCAGAAAGCGGTGAAGTCTTCCTTGGTCACTTCGAAACCGACTTCGTCGAGAAAGCCGCGCGCGATGGCCAGCGACCGGGGCAGAATCTCGGCTTTGTTGGCCACCATCGGCAAGGTGTTGCGCGGACCGAGTTCGCTGGCAATCATACGGGCCGCCGCGGCCATCTGCTGAGCATTGGTGCGCAACCAGAGCAGGTCTTCGGATCCGGGATTGTGGGCGAAGGCGGTTTCGATGCGGTCAAACAAGGTCTTGAAAGTGGCCGAGAGATCGCGGCAGCGCTTGGAGAACGCTTCGGACGAGGGGCGCTGCGGCAGCCAGCTTAGGGTCGCGGCCAGTTGAAGCGCAGCACCGCGGAGGGGGTGAGGCTGCGCCTCAACGAGTACAGGTTTTGCGGGATGCATTTCCTCGCCGATGACGTCACCGATCTGAAGAGGGATACCCATATGCTTCAATCCAATTCGTTGCGAGCGGCGATTCTATCCTAACGGCGTCGTTCGATAAGCCGGCCGATGGTTCATCCGGGCGATCGCCCACTCGGACGCTAGAACCCGGCCGGTCGTTCATCCGGCCGATCAGCGATAACTCGCCGCCTGCAGTTCAAACATCTCCGCGTAGCGGCCGCCGAGATTCGTTAGAGCCTCGTGGTCGCCTTCTTCCGCAATCCTTCCGTTCTCCAGCACTACGATGCGGTCCGCCATGCGCACGGTGGAGAAGCGGTGAGAAATAAAAATCGCCATCTTGCCGGAGGTCAATTCGGCAAAGCGCTGAAAGACCTCATATTCGCTGCGCGCGTCGAGCGCGGAAGTGGGCTCGTCGAGAATGAGCACCTGCGCATCGCGCAGATAGGCGCGGGCCAGCGCGACTTTCTGCCACTCGCCGCCCGAGAGATCGACGCCGCCATCGAAGCGCCGGCCCAGCATCTGGTCATACCCGGCGGCAAGTTTTGCGACCACATCCTCGGCCATGCTCTTGCGCGCCGACTCGCGCACGAGTTCCATGTTCTGCAGCTGTTCGATGCGTCCGACCGCGATGTTCTCGCGCGCAGTCATCTCGTAGCGCATGTAGTCCTGAAAGATGACGCCGATTTCGCGGTAGAGGTCTTCCAGGTCGTACTCGCGCAGGTCGATTCCATCGAGCAGAATCTGGCCATCGACCGGGTCATAGAGGCGGCAGAGCAGCTTGACGATGGTGGTTTTGCCTTCGCCATTTTCGCCGATCAGGGCCACGCGCTCGCCGGGGCGCATTTGAAAGTTCAATCCATTCAGCACCAGGCGCGACGATCCCGGATAGCGGAAGGAGACATTTTGAAATTCGAATCCGCGCTGGATCGGGCGCGGTGCCGGCAAAGCGTTCGGCTTCGAGCGGATGGTCGGGCGCATCTCGAAAAACGCGATCAGGTCGGTGAGGAACAAGGCCTGGTCGGCGATGGTGGAGAGCGTGGAGAAAGTCTGCTGCAGATTCGAGCTGGCATCGCGAATGGCGTTGGCTAAGAAGGTCAGCGTGCCGAAGCTGAATACGCCGGTAACCGTTCGCCAGACCGCGTAAACGTAGGCGGTATAGTATCCGGCGGTTCCGATGGCGGAGAGAAGGGAGCCGGCAATCACCTTCTTCCGCGCCAGAGCAATATCCTCTTCATAGACCTGGGTGGAAAGGGTTTTAAACCGGCCGCTGAGGAAGTCGCGCAGGCCGAAAAGCTTTAGCTCCTTGGCGGCTTCCTTGCTTCCGCCCAGAATGCGGAGGTAATCGAGCTGACGGCGAATGGGCGTCTGGCGGAAATTCTTGGCATATCCGAGAAACGCGAAGTGCGTCTCGCCCACAAAGGCTGGGATCACTCCCACAATCAGCAACAGCAGAAGCCACGGCGAAAACACCATGATCGAGATCGACAGCGTGATGGTGGTGATGACCTGCTGGATCAGGCGTCCCATGGCCTGAATCATGTAGAGGCGGTCGGTGGCCTGCACGCGGGCCCGCTCCAGCCGGTCGTAGAACACGGGATCTTCGTAGGCCAGCAGGTCGAGGCTGGCGGCGTGCTCCATGACTTTAACGCTGACGTGGTGGGTGTACTTTCCGGCGAGCAGGGCATCGAGGTAGTCGATGAAGCGGCTGAGCAGACCCGCCGCAACCGCGAGGGCAAATTCCACCGCAACCAGCCACCACAGCCGGTTTTCGATGGGGCTATGGGTGGTGAGGATTTTGTAAATCGTGTCGATGATGAGCTTCGACACCCAGAACAAGGCGGGCGGCAATAAGGAAGCGATGACTCTTGAGACCAGGCCCAGGATTACAACCGCTCGTCCGGACTCCCAGACGAAGCGCAGGACAGTGGGCACGTTGCGAAGAGCTGAGAAGCGCTCCCGCCAACTGCCCCAAAACTCAGCTTGTGTCTTCTTCATGACCGAGTCAAAAGTTTCCGGAGGAGGTCGGCCTTGGCTCCGGAACTCATGAAACCCCAGGGCGCCAGTCGAAGCGACAGGTATCCCTTTAGTATAGCCGAGTCAGCCAGCAATTAAGATCAACTCCCCGAAACGACGTTTGGATGAAAAAAAGTGCTGTCCGGTTGGGCCGGGAGGAAAAAGTGGCGGGCGGAACGTTCAGGCGAAGGGCGGGTGGAACCGGTCGTATCGATGATTTTTAAAGCAAGCTTCGAGGCCCTCGGCGGCCGAAGAGTGTGCGTGAGAGACGGTGCCGTCCCTACCGGACTCGTGCCAACTTTCCACATGTACCCAGGGCCTACGCCCTGGGCTAAATTATGTCGCCGCTACGCGGCTGGGTTTCAGTGGCACGGCTGAAGCCGTGCCGTTCCCAAAACTATTTATGAGACAGGCTTAGGCTCTACTCTTTTTCAAAGCCGGCGAGTTCCATGCCCCGCCGGGCTTCTCCGCTCTTCATGAAAGTCTCCCAGACAAAGCCGGAGCGGAGATTCTCCGCCATTAGAAGAATGATGCCGGTATCAATGCCGATCACGTCGGTGTCATACCAGTTTTTGAGCGGATTGAAGGCGTTGACGAACGCGTACTTGGTCCAGGCGGAGGGGTAGTGCGCGCGCATATACTTTAAAACCCGCAGGGTGGCTTGGGGAAGGAAGGGCAGCGAACCGCCGGCGGCGCTGGGAACGACTGAGCCGTCAATGGGGCCGGTGGCGGGTGGTCCGCCCCAGACGGTGTATCCATGCTCGGAGTCGGACGCGGTGATGCCCCAAAGGTCGTCACTGTAGTCCGGAAACTGCTTGCTCAATTCGAGGCAGAAGCGTCGGTGCACTTCGGTGGCGATGATGGAGTTCTGAAAATAATCGGCGTACTTGTCGCGTTTTCCGCGGAAATCGAACCAGGCCTGGGAATACTGATGCACAAACAAGGGGGCGAACGATCCGATATAGCGCATCCCGTCGTATTCGAACGTCAAGCGCTTCCATGCGCTCCACGTGCTGGGTCTGAGGGGATGGGCGGTTGAGCCGATCCCGAGCAGGTACATCATCATCAGTTCGCTGTAGTAATCCCAGCGGGAGGGAAGGAAGCCGATTTCCGGGGTCCAGCCATGGGTGAGCAGAGACGTATCTTCGGCGAGCCAGCCCCAATCCACGCGGTCCAAAATGAGGTTGGCGAGTTCGAGCACCCCGGGATGGCGGAAGTGTTCGCGGCAGCAGATGACGCCGCAGAGCAGGATGGCGGTATCGACCGACGACACCTCGGAGTCGAACATGCGCTCGCCGGTTTCGGGATTGGCGAAGTGATAGAAGAATCCGCGATGGTTGGGCAGTTTCTTCCACAGGAAGCGCAGCGTGGCGTAGACGCGATCGAGCAGCACGGTGGTTGGGGTGTACTTGCGCTGGTCGGCGATGCAGAGGGCAGTCAGGCCGAAGCCGGTGGCCGCAATGCTGGCCGCTCCGCCGGGATTATCGGTATGAACATTGGCGCGATCTTTGACCATCCCGGTTTTTGCGTTACCCTGTTCCCAAAAGAACAGGAAGCTGGTACGTTCCAGTTCGTCGAGGAATTGATCGTCTTCCGGCGTCAGGGTGTAGGGTGGGGCGATGGCGGGGAGGGGAGCGGGAGTTTGCGAAGGCGCATCCATGGCGGCAAGAACTCGAGCGGAAGGCAGAAGCAGGCCGGTTCCCAGCATCTGGCGCAGGATTTGTCGACGGGAAAGCGGGAGTCGTCCGGCATCGGTAGTGCTTGATTTTCCCTGGCTCATGCGAACTTGGAAACGACCGAACACCGCTCGCTGGCATCCTATGAAAGAATCGGACAGGATTCCCGTGCCATGGCATTCTGTTCAACGATGCATCCTGGGGTTTCCCCTTTGCCGGGCCCGCGGAAAGGTTCGACGTTCTACTGACATCTTAACGAATTTGGTCAAGTGGGATTGAAATAATTAGGACAGGTGACGCGCGCGCACAAAATCGAGGCCTGGGTGGCGCTGATTGTGGTTGCGCTGCTGGGGGCTAGCACACTGGCGATTATCCGCTGGGGAAGGCAGCGGCCGCTGTCTTTACGCGGAGCGGTGGTGGTGAAAGACACCGACCCGCACAAGCAGTTGCCCATCGCGGGCGTGGTGATTTCCGCCGGTGACGTGGCTGTGTCCGACGCCACATCGGATTCCTCCGGGCTCTTTGTTCTGAACTTGCGCAAGCCCATGCGGCGCGGGTATCCCATCGTTTTGCATTTCCGCGATCCCAAATATGAGCCGCTGGATCTGAGAGAGCACGTGGGGGACCAGCTTTACGTAGTGCATCTCGCGCCCGTTCCGACGCTGCGCACTCCCGACAGCCAGCCGGTACAGAAGGTCACCAACATCCGCGTGCGCTACACGGTGAAGATGGCGACGGAGGTGAATGTGGGCAGCGAGGTGCATACCTTCGAGGTGGAGAACAAGGGCAACGTGCCCTGCAAGAAGCAGACTCCGTGTTCGCCGGACGGAAGATGGAAGGCCACGGTGGGATCGGCGACAATGGATGCGGGAGTGGGCAATCAATTCCGTTCGGCGCGCGCTTCCTGCATCGCTGGTCCTTGCCCGTTCACCCACATTGAAGCCGACCACTTCTCGCATGGCGGACAGTTCATGACGGTGTCGGCGCGGGACTGGTCGGATACGGCGACATTTCTGATCGAGGCTGAGGTGTTTCATCCTATGTCGAACCCGATGGAGCACTGGTCGTATCCGGCGATTTTCGGCGAAGGCATGTCGTTCACGCTGCCCGGCTCAGCGGAAAGCGTGAGCATCGAGGCCGACCTCGGCGGACAGACGATTATTTTTCCCCTGGGGCCGTCTCTATTTCTGAGCTGGGCAAGCTGCGAACTGGTAAATAATCCCGGCGCGAGCCGAGTCTATCGATGCCGGCCGAAGCCGGGATATAAGTTCCAGTGAAGGGTGGGAAGGGGCAGGACCAGGTGTGACGGATGCCTCGTCCCGTAAGGCTCTCCGGCAACCTCCTCACAACTCGGCGCGCTCGGAGGAACATGGGTCCACAACCAACACATTAGCAAGCGACTCAGTATGCGTGGGCCTCGGGTTCGGAGGGTAATCGCCCGACCGAGATCGATGGTGAGAGTTGGAGGGTACCGTCGATGAAAGTAGCTCTTTTGACTGTGGCGCCAGGTCTCAAGTGCTGGTCATCTCGATAGAGAGGACCTCCGTCCGCATCGGTTGCCGGAAGATTTCAGCCTCTTAGAAGCTTCAACAGCCATGCATAGCTTAAGCCATCAGAAGCTATGATTGATCGGCCACTTTGCCGTCATTGGAGCCATATGGCTTGACGGCTTGCGGTGGGCGCTTTCCGAGAGCTTCATCGTTCTGTTTCTGCGGCTCCGCTTCCCGCTTGGCTTTCACTCGCGGGTCCGTCGGCTGATCCTTCAGCTTATCCAGCAGACTCTCCACCTTCTCGAGCCGCCGATCCAGGTCCGTCGCCTCGAGTGCCCGGAGTTGCAGATTCAAAAGTGGCGCCAGACTGGTGGCGACTCTGGGATGAAGCTTGCCCGCGTAGACGTCCGCGATCAGCTTCTCCACAGCATCCTGCACCGCACCTACCTTGTCAAGGCTGGGCAGCGGATCGTGGACCTCGGGCCGCCAGACGAATCCTTGTTTCTGCCGCCGATTCGTCCCAGTTCAGCGGCTTTGTTCGGATTGGCGTGAAAGTAGCACAGGCCGCCAGAGGTTGCGGCAGCACGGCAAGGCTTGCCAGCTTTGGTTTGACCCTGACAACGCAGATTAGAATTCGTCACGGTCATCTTTAAGCTCGGGATGAGATTTTAAAAACTCCGAGAGGCGACCCTCGTATTCCCTCACAAGCTCATTACGCCTGGCGCAATCCTCCGAGATTTCTCCCTTCCGGGCCACTATAGTCGAAACCATTAGCCTTCCAAGACGGCGGAATCCGTGGGCAGGACACGAAAGATTCATGTCAGCTTCGAACTCCTTCGCATCCTTAACGACCAGCATTTTTAGGCCCAGTGTATGCGGATAGCAGTTACAGTTGGCAAGTTTTTCCTGCGTCGCGATATGTGCGGCCTGTTGCTCGACCTTGGCTAATCGCTTGTACAGATCGGAGAGCTTACGCGACATCGTTGTCCCCTTGTCGAATTAACGGTCGGATTATCAGCGGCTGTTCTTGACCAGAACAAATTGATTGGGTCCGCTTAATTCTTAACCCAGCTGGGGAGGATGGAACAGATTACGGCAGGACAAGACCTCGGAGACATTGCCCGTGCCTGCCCGACCACTCGGCTATAGGAGGAATCTGAACGCGAGGTTTCTCCGAGGCTGTTCTCCGGCATAGGGAGAGTGCGAGAAAGACCTTAGTCCGTCGACTTCGTGCCCAACCGCCCGAGCATCCGCCGCAGAGACTTTGTGCCTTGCTTCTTATATGCGTCGGATCCAGCCATGATGAACGCTTCGCAAATCCGGGCGACACTTTGACCTTCGCGAGCCGCGATCGACTCAACGTCTCTCTTCAAGTCTGAGCGGACCCTGAAAGTCAGACGAGTGTCTTTCTTCATTGGCGCCATATTAGCATCCACGCAATTGCGAAATCCTGCCGAAGGCTGTTGACTCAACGGGTTCGTTTATGTCATCCTTATGTCATCCATTTGGATGACTCATGAAAGGAATTTCATGCGCTTGAAGAGCGATTTGTCGAGGAAGAATTTATCAGCTGCCAAACGCAAATGGCCGATGCAAATGAATCACCACCAAGCTCAGGCCCTCCGTCTGCTAACGCAGGGATACCAATTCTCAGTTGTCGGTGGAGACTTGCTTCTCCTTGAAAGCGGTTGGTATGTAACCCACACGGGTCTGCTTCGTTTAGCTGCTCGCCGGCGATGCCGAGGCATTGATGTTCAACCGATAGACGAATTCTCGGATGCAAGAAATGGTCGGTATGCATTCAAGGCTATTGTTTACAGATCTCGCACTTGCCAGGGATTTGCCGGTTATGGTGATGCCGACCCTTCCAATGTCTCTTTCCTCGTCCATGGAGCCGAGATGCGCGTTGCCGAAACCCGTGCGGTCAATCGCGCCCTGCGCAAGGCTTACGGGATTGGTATCTGCTCGGTCGAGGAGATCGGCTCCTTCGCTGAACCTCGCCAAGCATCTCCGGAGTCGAAGAAGTTACCTCCCCAACCGGCCAACGGAAATGGCAGTCGAACCGTTCGCGACCGACTTTGCCAAGTCATCCGCCAGCATCAACTCGATCCCAATTTGGTCAAGGCCTATGCCACCGATTTCTGCGGCGTGAAGACGCTTCGCGAAGCGACCCGCGAACAAGTGGAGAACTTCGTCACGCGCCTCGCCGATTGGGCCGAGAAGGACCGCAATGCCCTCCTTTGCCAGCTCAATAGTTATCCGGCCCAGAAAGAGGAAGGTGCCGCATGAAACGCCAGATCACCGGCCTCCACGCCGCCGATCGCTGCGCCGCTGACCAGATCCCCGACGGAGTCTTCCTGGTTCAGGTGCAGCGAGCGAAGTTTCATCGACAGGCACAGAAGTCTTACTACACCCTCACTCTGGCCATTCTTGAGCCCGTCCGGTTTGCCGGACAGGTCCTTTCCAGCCGCCTCTATTGCAGCCCGAAGGCCTTGTGGAAGATGAACTGGTTCCTGCGCGACTTCGGCTACGACACCGAACTGCTCGGTCGCGACGAAGTCGACGAAACTCAGTTGGTAGGTCTGAAGGGCGTGGTCAAGATCAGCCACATCGTTTTGAACGGTTCTTCCCTCATTCGCCTAGACGGCTTTGCTTCGGCAGGTCGTTGGGAAGAACTTTCGCCCGCAAACCTGGACAATCCGCAGGTGGCCTGAATGACCTACAGCTACACCCAGATCAGCCAATACCTCACCTGCCCGAAGCGATACAAGCATCGCTATCTGGATGGCTGGAAGGAGAAGGACACTCGTGCAGCGATGCTCTTCGGTCGTGCCTTCGAACGAGGCCTAGGCGCCGTTTTTCGGCGGGAAGATCCCGGAGCAGTCCTGTTCGACGAATGGTCTGCCTGCCAAAACCAAGACTTGCACTACTCCAACGGAGATTCATGGGATCGCATGTTGCGGCAGGGAATCATGCTGCTAACCCGGTTCTGCCAGGACAATCGGGTTGAGGTCCGCCGACCTCGACGGAACCTGCAAGTCAAGTTCACCCGGCAGATAGGCGGCAAGAACGACTTCGTCGCCTATATCGACGCTATTGGGAAACTCGACGGCACGCGCTGCCTGCTCGAGTGGAAGACCAGTTCAAGCCGATACCCGGAAGAGCCTGAAGGGCTGCTTTCTCTAGATCCGCAACTCGTCTGCTACTCCTGGATCACAGGGATTGCGGAGGTCGCCCAGGTGGTTTTCGTCCGCAAGAGCCTGGTCGAAGTCCAGTACCTGCGGACCACCATCACCGACGAACAGCGGGACGAGTTCGGCCACTTGGTGGAAGGCACGATCCGTCGCATTGAGTCCGCAGACTTTCTGCCCCACAGTGGCATCCGCTTTCCGCAGAACCCTTGCAGCAGCTGTCCGTATGTTGGGCTCTGTCTGGGAAAGCAGGAGATGGTCGACGCTGCCGTCGTGCGGCGTCCAGGAGCCGACAGTCTTGATTGGGTTAACGAGCTTAATTACTGAGTATCCACCCATGCCGCCGAAGTTCAATCGCCGCCGCGCCGTATTCGTGCTGGGCAAGATTGACGAGATTCTGGCCTGGGAGCAACGGAAGGAGACCGAGCGCGACACGAAGTTCGTCGAACTGGGGCGCTATCTCTGCGAGGTGCGGGCGGGGCAGTACTGGCGACTGGAGAACCTGAAATCCTTCGACGAGTTTCTGGAAAGGCGGTTCCCGGAATCGCGGCGGAAGGCGTACTACCTGATGTCGATCCACGAACACCTGCCGCCGCAGGCGAGAAAGGAACTGAAGGAGGTGGGATGGGCGAAGGGGATCGAACTAGTCAAGCTGGCGAGGCGGGATCGGCAGAACTTCGATTGTGCAACCTGGTTGCACAAAGCCCGTGAGATGCGGAAAGAGGACTTCAAGAAGGCGGTAGAGAAGGAACTGACGGGGCGGGAAACGGAACCGTGGGAGATTATCTATTTCAAACTGTACCAGAGCCAGACGCCGGTCGTGGAGAAGGCAATCGAAACGGCGGCTCTGATGCTGGGAACTGATCGCTCCCGTGGATACTGCTTGGAAATGATCTGCGCAGACTTTCTGGCTGGTGCCAACCTGGACAACGGAAATCCGGAGACGCTGCTGTTCTCGATGACGAGATTCTTCAAATTTCTGCCCCGAGAGCAGAGGCAGGAATTCCTCGAAGGCTTGAGCGAGAAGGTGGCATCGTGAGTTCAATGGGGCCAAGACTTCCGCGTGTGCGACTAGATGCTGCCTCCTATGAGAGCCTCCGGCAGCAGATCCTGCGTCGCGATGGCTGGAGGTGCCAAGCGTGCGGCACGATGTCGAACCTGGAAGTTCACCACAAACAGTTTCGCAGCCACTCGGGCCGGGACTCGGAGGAGAACCTGATTACGCTCTGTTCTACGTGCCATGCAGGCGTCCACTCTCCCGGATGACAGCGCCGATGCAATATCTCGCAAACGAAGCCGTGGCTACCTTAACGATCGCGCCCGAAGTTCTTAACCGCTAGTCATGATCTTGCCGCTTTCGATCTTGCGTCGTCTATCGATCAGACTGGTAAAGCAGTCGGCGTTAGTCCCGCAGGTGCCACCAGTTTCTTGATAGCACATCCTGCAGCGCCGCGGGTCGATCGAGCCTTGGTATCGCACCTTGTGGCAGATTCAAATCGCAAAGCATGGGCCTCGTGGAGTCCGGCCGGCGCTAGCCCATACCTGCCGCTCACGCAAAACGATGCTTTTCGTCACTGCGTCCACGTAATCACTCCTTGGGGTGGAAGCATCGCTGTGCTGAGCAAAAACGACGTTGAGTTCGCTATGAGTTCGCCTTTCCCCTCCCGCCCACTGCCTCACAAGTCATGGAGGTCACCCAGACCAGCGATCCGCAGATCGTGTGGCAAATCGTTATCACCGGGACGAATGCCAACCTGGTGTACCCCCTCTCTTGCCGGACCATGAAGGCAGAGTTACCTGATGAATGTCAGTGACGACGCATCGTCAACCGTCTGCTTCTTCCGAACTGTGGATCCCCTCGGAACTCTGCGTGTATCGCGAGTCGACGACCTTCCCGGCGGGTGGGCTCTGCTAGCGCTTCGTGGCGCGGAATGTCGCGATAGCGACGCAAGCCGCAAACCTGATTCGCCGTGAAGCGTTCACCGCTTACTGTTTTGCCTCCCTGACGATTGAGAATGCCAGCGATGACGTCGTCCGGGTAGTGGGCGGCCAGACGACGAAGTAGAGAGATCGTGTCTTCGTCGGTCTGGAGGCAAGAAGGCTTCATGCGTGGCAAAGAGAGATCTAATTCCATTAGAGTACGTAGCAGCTCTTTGCGGTCGTGATCCGTGGTGCTAGGTGCTATCCAGACCTTATGCATATCGGAACCGAGAGAAAAAGCGTTTTTCCCTATCCTTGCTCAGCATGCGCGGGCGTTGTCGTTCCCGCCGTTCGAGTTCGACTTCTGCAGCGACGGATCGCGCAAGCGGTTTTCCCTCTTGGCTTCGAGTTTGCGTGCTACCAGTCTGTTTTTCGGGTTCAACAGCACGATATTGACGCTCGGCTCGTTCGGCTTCGTGCCGAGCGCGTCCCACTGGCAGACGCCACTAGCGGAGTGCTGCATCGTGGTCCGTTTCGAGTTGTTGTATAGCGAGTTGTGTTGCCTCGGGAGCTGCGGGCGTCAGAGCTTGAGGAAAGCATTGGCAACGGCTTGATCGATTTGAACACCGCCGACGTCCAGGCAGTACACTCCGCGTCCACCGACCATATCCTTGCCCGCGCAATGGTATCCGGGCGAACCGGTTCTGCCCGTCTAAGTGAGCATGAGTGCGGCGCGGGAGACTCACCGAAACCGGGCAACTACGTCGGGCAGAAGTGGGCATCTCGGTGGTGACTGCAATCACTGAATCATTGTGCACTATGTGCTGCAATTTGGCCGGAGTTTGTCCATTCCGTCCGAATGTTCCACGGGGGAGTTTCCGGCCTTACAGTACTCAACTGGTGTGTGAACTAGGCCCTCGGCTCAATTGACACCACTTGAACGCGTAGGTCCCCTGCCGAAGAAATCTCAGGCAGAAGACAAATTCCAGGAGGTAAGGATATGTCTTCTCTCGCGCGAGTCAAAAAGCCATCTGCAGACGACATGAACCTTCACCGCAAAATTCTGCTCATCCTTTTGTTCACCTTGGTTTTGAATTTAGCCTCGGTTGCCCATGCCCAAACTGCCCCTTCCCTCTCTTTTGTACCCGTGACCCCATGCCGAATCGCGGATACGCGGAACACTGCTGGCCCTTTTGGCGGCCCGGCTCTGGCCGCCAAGGGAACTCGTAGTTTTGTGATACCGAGCAGCTCTTGCAATATCCCCACGACAGCGTTGGCCTATGCTCTCAACTTCACAGTCGTTCCGCATGTCACGCTGGGATTCTTGACGGTCTGGCCGACCGGCGAAAGTCAGCCTCTGGTTTCAACCTTGAATTCGTATGATGGCCGGGTTAAGGCTAATGCCGCGATCTTGCCGGCGGGCAGTGGCGGGGCAATCAGCCTCTACGCCACAGACGAGACCGATGTCGTCATTGATATCAGCGGTTATTTCGTGGCCGACACCAGCACGACCGCGCTGGCCTTCTTTCCTTTGACACCCTGCCGGGTGGTCGACACACGCAACGCAGACGCACCGCTGGGCGGCCCATACATGGCGGGGAACCAGGAGCGCTCTTTCCCGCTTCTCACGAGTTCGTGTGGCATACCATCTTTTGCTGAAGCCTATTCCCTCAACTTCACCGTCGTTCCGCATGTTCCGCTGTGGTACCTGACGGTGTGGCCGACCGGACAGAGTCAGCCTCTCGTGTCAACCTTGAACGCCTATACCGGAACTGTGACTGCGAATGCGGCAATCGTGCCGGCAGGTTCCCAGGGGGATATCTCTGTCTATGTAACCAACGATACAGACCTGGTAATCGACATCAATGGCTACTTTGCTCCTGCATCAAATTCCTCTCAGCCGCTATGGCTCCAAAACATTGCACCTTGTCGTGTTCTGGATACCAGGACCTCAGGAGCCACCCTGCCTCTTACTCTTACCGTGGCAGGCACCTGCAACGTACCGAGTGCAGCCGAGGGTTATGTGTTTAACGCCACCGTAGTACCACAGGGCGGGTTGGGCTTCTTGACATTGTGGCCCCAGGGAATTGCACAACCGTTGGTGTCGACGCTGAACGCCATTGATGGCGCCGTAACCTCAAATATGGCCATTGTCCCAACCACTAACGGCGAGATTCAGGCGGCTTCGGACGGTACCACCGCCTTGGTGTTGGACATCAACGCCATCTTTGCGCCCGCGACAATCGACCTTTCAGGAACCTGGCAGGGCACTTGGTCAACGGGTAGTAAAACTGGCTCAGTCTCGTTTTCGCTCGTCCAAACTGGTAATACTATCTCGGGATCGATGACGATAACAAATGGGTGCTTTGCGTCAGGGACTGTGTCCGGTACAGTCAGCGGCAATCAGATTGCTCTGACTATTCTCATTGGGACCGGCGGGCAGATGACTTTTAGCGGGACGGTAAACTCTGCTGGAAACTCGGTGACAGGGACCTTTGCAATCAGCGGAGGCTGTGCCGACGGAGAATCGGGCAGTGCTTCTCTTTCACGGTGAACCCATAAATGCACACAATGCTGAATTGAACAGTTTCGTGCAAATGCCAAGTAATCGCGGTCTGGCCTTTTGTCAGGCCTGTCCATTCTGTGAATCCCCTACCCCCACCTATCCTGGAGTAGACAAGATGCTATTAGCTCTATCTTCTGAACTTGTTAGCCAAAATCGGGCGGACGTTTTTCAAGCAACTCAGACAGCTAGCGGAGTTTTGCGCACCCAGACTTTGCGGCGACGGCGATGGGAATGTCTGGGTCAGGGTCTTTCCAGAGCGTGAGGAAATCCTGAGACGAGAATGACGCTTACGCAATAAATCCGAGCATTAGCGTCACTTACCATTGGTGTAGAAACCGCTGGCCGATGGAACCAATGTTTTCGCGGAGAACATGGATGTATGCCAGATCGATTTAACGAACTACAACGGCATGAGCAGCGCTCCGGTCTCCGGTCATTGATCAAAGGATTTCGGTGATAGGAGTGCTCGCTGGCAGTTTGAATGAGGGTGGTGGGATCGGTTGGGCAATCCCCAGTAAGTACGTGCTCGAACTACTCGGTGGATCAGTGCTAGGCAAGACAGCCGAAGAGTAGGTCGGAGGAACCGGTCCTCAGAAGGCGGGCAGCCGTCCGGCGAAGAGTACAGTATCTTCGGGCTTATTGAGAAACGGTAACGGTGGCTGTTCCATTAATGCCGCTGGCATCGTACAGGCTCCCGGATATAGTTTGACTTCCCGGAGTCTTCAAGATGAAACCGTTGGTCCACGTATGGGACCCTGCATCAGCCGAAGTGAATTGATATTGAGAAGGAAGAATGGCGGATGCGTCTGAACTGCTGAAGCTGATATAGCTGTTGACCATAGCGTCCCGCTGTCCGCCAAGCATTGCCGTTACAGTAACCGTAAAAGGAGTGCCTGCGGTTACTGTAGACGGCGCAGTGAAGTCGAGCACGGCATGTGGCGTTGCGCAGCCAAACGTCAGAAATATTGCAATCGCCGTGGTTAACGTCCAGAGGCAGATGGCGAGGCGAAAGCCTTTGCGGCCCGCTTGACAGCGATCACATGAAAACCTCATATCACGCCATGAACCGCCGGAATGTGCGTGCCCCCGTCTGTTCGGGCATTGATCGCAGCAAGAAATTGCAGCCGCGCCAACGGTATCAATCCTGGGGCTCGGAATATGCCCTCTACATTGAACCATTTCGGTGAGCCTTACCCAATCGCACATCGATTCCGAACATAGGTCCGTAGACGTTAATCCCATAATTGGAAAACCGTGGTTCAGACAAGTATAGATTCGATATATGCATCCAATTCAGACCAGCCGAAATCGAATAGCGAGAATTGAAGTTATAACGAACTCCACTGCCCATGTTCAGGGTAAATGTAAAGTCCTGCCCTTGCGCATAAAGAACTCCTGCCGGCTCCTTGGCGTTAATATCCCCGAGCCCCAAGCGGCCATCGAAATAAGGTGCAATCTTTCCCCGACGCGGAACGAAATTTCTCCGAATTCCCATGATCCACGCGAAATAACGAGTTTCTGGTCCTCTCGGGATTAGCGTGACGGCTCCGCTGGTCGTCAGATCCCAGTTGCCCCGAAAGATCCAAGGCCCGCCAACATCATCCATTTGCCAACGGAGAGATGCGATGATGGGCACCAGAGTGTATTTAAGGTTCGTCATGTTGTAGCCATCGCCTAAGAAGACGTCGAAAACAAAAGGTATGTTGATCGGGAGCCACCCACCGTCCAACGAAAATTCGAGCTTGTTCTTGTAGTAAATATCGCGATTGAAGGCAGGAGGATTTGAGTGCAGCAACGGCGTCTTTGAAACACCGTCTAGCATACACCCATTTTTCGCCGTTTCCGATCGTTGGAGGTGCGAACTGGGTAAGCGCTCCCACGTTTGAACCCATTCAGAAGAGCACTTCGGCGGTTCGCACAACTGTGACGACGCTGAGAGAGAACGAGTGTTCGCGAAATGGAGAGAGGTCGCAAACGTGCTTACGGGAGCACTGTCCGCATCAGCTATCTGTCCTCCACCCATTACGTGACAACCGGCATCCGGCCACACCGCGGCCATGTTGCCGCCGTAAGGGCCGGCGAAATAGGCCGAGGCGGTTTGGGCTCGCAGCGGAAGCACCAGCGATAGCAGCATGGGAACCGAACTCGACAGCTTCGTTACGCGGCCGAGGCTCATGGATTTCCAAAAGCAGGCGAGTTTATCGCGCACTCGTACCTCACACAATGGAAACTGGAACCGCACATGCTGAACCCGGTCTGAGGCGTTGCAGCTCTGTGGAGTGTAGCAGAGGAAAAAAGTGTGCGCGGCTCAAAGTTTGAAAGGAATCCGCAGGATACAGCGACATCGAAATGCCTAAGTCGTTGCGCAGAGGGATGTGCTAGCGCTCGTAATTGCGGTTAACGCCCCAGATCGCTCAGGTGGCAGATTTTTCTTGACAAGCCTGCGATGGCCAGTATCATTCATTTTCGCGGGAGCATAGTAACACATGTAGCAGGGGTGAATCGAAGAACGATCTTATGGAAACGAGAAGGCATCTGAAACGCTCCCGAGCTAGGTTGTTGTTTGCGAGCATTCTGCCTATTCTTGCGTCACTTGGTTGCGGCTCCCTCGCCTCTGGCGGTGCAGTTGCTTCAACTTCACACCCGCTCGTGGCACAGTACACGATCACGAATCCTCACGACGGACTGTCTGCGTGGGTTGAATTTGGAACCGACACAAACTACGGACGACAAACTTCCCTTGTGCCCGGCAATGAGGTGATCAGTATTTTGGTAGCCGGCATGAGGTTCAATACTACCTACCACATGCGTGCGCACGTCACTTGGACAGGAGGATCGTGGGTTGATCAGGACCACACATTCACGACAGGTGGGCCGCCTTCTTCGCCGGCCTTCCCCGCTCTAAAGGTGAGTCGGCCGGATCCCTCTGCGGCCTCCCCAGAGAATCCCGGTATAGAAATGATCGATGGCGATGCTCCTACCTCCAATCTAATGCAAGCGTTCTTCACGGATCGTGATGGCAATCCCATCTGGTATTACGATGTCGGCACAGGGAATTGGCCCTTCCCCTACAAATTGCTTCCCAACGGCCACTTTGTTTTCTTCATCATTCTCCCGCCGCCCGGTGTCTCGATATTACGAGAAGTTGACTTAACCGGCGCCACGGTTCGTGAAATGAACGCGAATCAATTGAACGCAAAGATGCTGGCGGCGGGCTTTGACTTTGCGCCGACCTTTTATCATCACGATATGTATCCGCTGCCAAATGGCCATCTGATCGTTCTAACAAACTTCATCAAACAGTTCACGGATCTGCCCGGATATCCCGGCACCATGGGAGTGATCGGAGACGGGTTGATCGATCTGGACGAGAATTGGAATCCTGTTTGGGCTTGGAATAGCTTCGACTATCTCGATGTGAACCGTCATCTGAATGGGCTGCCGGATTGGACCCACGGCAATGCGGTCCTCTACACACAACAGGACGGGAATCTGCTTTTTTCCATGCGCCACCAGTCGTGGGTTATAAAGATCGATTACAGCAATGGACTCGGTACCGGAAAAATACTCTGGCGGCTGGGCTATCAAGGCGACTTCAGTCTGGCTCAGGGGACCGATCCCAGCTTATGGTTCTCTTTCCAGCATTTTCCATCCGTGGTCAATCAGAATGGCTCTCATACCACGCTAGCAATATGGGACAACGGAAACAACCGGGTTCTGGATACCAGTGGCACCATATGCGGCACACCTACCACTGCTCCATGCTATTCGCGAGCCACAGTTTATGACGTTGATGAAAGCTCTATGATCGCAAATCTGGCTTGGGCGGATGGTCTTCCCTATTTTTCGATTTGGGGTGGGAGCATCAATCAGCTTGAGAACGGTAACATTGAATACGACATCAACTCCCCTCTAATTCCGCCCAGCACTGGCGTTGCATCGGAAGTGCGAGAAGTAACTCCGACTGCCTTGCCGCAGACAGTCTGGCAAATGGATATTCCCGACCCGGTGTTTGCATATCGGGCGTATCGGTGGTCCAGCCTTTATCCCGACGTGACGTGGCAGTACTGAGATCGTCGCTCTCAGCGTTTGGACGTGCTGGTGGAACTCTGATGCTAGCGTCTGAGCTGAGGTTTGGCTTTGATTGGGAAGGAACTAGCTAAAGAGGTGGTTCGTTGAAGGTTAGATTGTTTGTCTTGTGGTTGGGAGTTCTCACTTCTGCTTTGCCACGGCAGACCGATTCTGACGTCCTAGTCGCGACATCTGTCTGGAATTTGGGCCCTTTTTACCAATCATGGACTCGCTTCCCGAGCATTGCGTGCGCCGAGGAAGGCACTCTGTGTTGGGCGGGAAGACCGTTAGAATTGAATAGTCCAACCTTTGCTCCGGAGTCGAACGGACGTCCCATTAGGTCGGACTGCGCTGCCGAATCTGCTTCCGCTCCCTACTCTGAGCACCCTGTCGGGACTATCAGCAACATAAGCCGGCAGCCGCAAACTTGTAACGGCAACGGAACAACGACTCTGGCTCCTAAGAATGTATTCGCGGTAGATGGTGTGAACTATCCTTTTACTGCGGCGGGGATCAACGCATGCATCGTGGCCGCTGAGAACAGCAGCGCCAATGGAATTTGTGATGCGCGTGGGGTCCCTTCGGCAACTTTTACAGAGGAGATCGATGTTGGTACGACGTCATTTCCGACTTCACCAACTCTGCTGCTACCATCAAACGCCGTCTGGAAGTTTAATATCAAGGACGCCGTCTCCTGCGGCATCAAGCAGTTTTCCGGCTCCTCCGTGATCGGAATGCAAACCGGTGGCGGCCCAATTGCTCAGCTGCTGCCGGCAAATTCCGAAGTAAATATGCAGGCGCTCTACTGCACCGACCCTAGCCCTAAGGGACGCGGTTCTTACGTGCGCGCGGAGGGCTTCGACATTACGAACAGGGTCGGCGCCATTATGGGCCGCGCAGCATTTGTCGCGCAGCATCTCTACGACAACTCTTCCTTCTCGAACATTACCGACTACTGCTCCAGAGGAACATGTGCAAAGATCTACGACACTTGTTGCGGCGTAGAGTTCAGGAACCTTACTGTGAACGGAATGAGTGCGGCGAATGTTCAGCCGTTGGTCATCGGTGACTGTGCATTGGGCGGGGACGTCTTCTCTGGTGGAGTAATGTCCACGGCTTTCTTCAACGCCTCAGTTACTCATCCGGGCGCTGGGAAAAACAATATCCTCATTCAGTGCGGCCCGAATACCAGCAACGATGCCTTCTATAACTTATACATGGAAGCCAATTCCACCGATACGACTACCCCCGGTATTCAGATTCAGGCGGACGTATTCGAAATCCAGTTTTATAACTTTCAGTTCCTGTCCACCGCACCTAGCTCGACCGCTTATGCAGTTGACGTGGCCCTGTGGCCAAATTCGTCCGCCCAAACCGCAGATGCGTTCTTTGGAGGACGTTCTGGCACAAACAACTTGGTCAACGACCACCAAGACAGCTTGCAACTGAGAGGCAACCCTCTATCACGGTTTCAGGCTGACCATTACGTACCCATTATGGATACCGTCCAGGCCCAATCGAAAGTTTTCAGTGCAAGTTTGGGTGCTTCCTGTGCCTCAAACAATGTCACGCTTGCTCCTGGTTGGGGAAAAGGAGCCGCGACAGGAAACTTCTCGGGCTACTCACAAAGTTGCCAGTTTACTATTACTACTGGATCACCGCCGTTTGAAGCATCCCCGGCGGTAACGTTTGGTTTCCCCAGTGCGGTTTTTCCTGTGATTCCAGTATGTACCTTGGATGTGCACAACATTACCGGCCCGGGGGGAGCAATTATTTTCAACAACAGCCTCCAGTCCGCTACGGCCCCGGTGTTCACCGCCGAGACCTCCACTGGTGCCGCCTTCAAGCCCGCCGCGGGTGAAACCTACACAGTCGTACTGAGATGCGGCCCGTGATGGGAAGGATAGCGGCAGTCAATTGTGAGATCAGAAAGTCGAGTTTGTTCGAGACGGGGGGACTGTTGAGTCAAGTGCGGCTCCAATCATTGACAAGACATGGCTTGCCGCCACTTCTGGGCAGAGGCGGCAACAGGGCCCGAGAATAGCACTATGGCAAGAAATAAAACCGAACTAAGCCATGACTTACTATGCGTTTCGAGATTTTCCATTCGCACCGCCAATCTGCGCTGGTTGGGAGCGCGGCTAAACAGTTCACAAGCTAGTGCAGCAGAGGTACTGTGTCAATGACCCAAGACTCACAAGGAGCGTCGTTTATGGCGGCCCAGCCTTCGTTCTAAGTTTTTTCGGCTTGGAGAATCTAGCGGTACGCCACAATCAGAATGTCCTGGAAAACTCCCGTGGCCGAGACCGGGAGTAGCGAGCTGTTGATCTGGTAGTCGAATCCGGAGTGCTCGAGCTGTTGAAGGAAGTCGGCCAGACGCGAACGCTGATTCCCGATGTGATGATGGTATTCAATCGCCATCTGTCTGACGGATTCGATCTTCCCGCTGGATACCAGATCGGAAAGCACGCGATGCTCGGCCCCTTCAACATCTAATTTCAGGAGATCAATCGGGCCGTGGATGAACTCAGAGAGTCGTCGACTGGGCACTTCAAGGGTCACCCCTTTGATACGCGATCTGTCGGTGCTCATCAACAGCGAACCTGGAACCGACGGGTCGACAAAGAATTCGACACTGCCGTTTGCGTCCCACAGGGCGCAGTTGTGCGTAGTCACATCCGTGAGCTGATTGTCTTTGACATTCTTTTCCAAAAGCTGGAACGTGTTTGGGTCGGGCTCGAACGATTCGATCCGGGCCTTCGGATAGAGCCACTTGAAGTAAAGCGTAGCCATGCCGAGATTTGCTCCGCAGTCGAAGACCACCGGCGATTCGCTATTTGCCCGAAAAAGATAATTCTGGCGGGCAAAAATCTCACGATATAGAAAAGCGATGGTCGAGCGGTGAAATGCGGAAATCTCGAAACCCAACATGTGCCGTGAGGGATGGATCAGGTTCAACCACAAGTTGAGTTTGCGTGAGAAGGAGTGTGGAGTTCGAAAAAGACAGTAAGAGTCTTTTGCGAATCGAGGAAGATTATCGATCATGAGCAACTCTTAGAAGGTTTGCCGAGGACGGAACCGGACTTTGCCCATTTCGGTTAGTAATTATTATCTTTGGTCTCTATCGAACGAGACATGACTCAGAAGGGGAAGCAACTGACGCGAAGGATATCGTTGTCGATCCAAGCAGCGGGCTCGCCAGCAGTGTTATAGCCAGTAAGGGTCACGCTCGACCGGGAGCCTCCAGTCTGTTTCACATAGAAGCCCCCGCCTTTTGTTGGATTCGTCATGTCAAAAGCGGAGCAGTTCCATCCAGTTGCAGCTGAGGGAAGAGTAATTGTTCCGCTGCTGGATGCGTTTCTCCCGACGATTACCGTGAAGGCCGCAGTTCCGGTAGCAACCACAGAGGACGCCGTGCCGAAGTTAGCAGAAGTCGGGAGTGCCCCCGAGGGTTGCCGCGAATTTGGAGCCGCGCCAGGACCCTCTCCCCCCGTTGCAGTAACTATGGTGGGAGAAGTCGGCGTGGTTGTCCCAGGGGCAATACTTGTGGCAATCAACGAAAAGTTGATGTCGGAATCGTTCCGAATAAATGTCGCAGTTTGCCCGACCGCAAGGTTCAGAGGCAGGGAATAGCTTCCAAACTCCATATTTCCACCCGAATTAAAACAGACATTGCCTAACGCTCGAAACGTCACTAGTTCGCTAGCCCCCAAAGCGCTCTGTAGGGTTGAGACGCAGGTCGTTGACGGATTCAAGCGCACGAGGTGAGCACGGCCGATTGCAACGGTAGCCGCTGAATTTACTTGGTAAGCTACCCCGAATGACGCATATACGTTCGATGGCAGTGTATTGAACATATTGTCGCTAGCTGAGAGTGCCATTCCGTTGGTTCCCTGAATTACGTGATCTGGAATACCTGCGATCACATTATGGTCGAATACGACGTTGGCCAGAGTCGTTGTAACGTCGACAAGAAATCCGTTTCCGCCATTCACACCGGTTCCGTTGTCGAATTGCGTGTTTTCGATGACAACCGTGTCGCCCGAGGCATCGGCTCCCGTGTGACTGAGGAGATAGACTCCGTTCATGGCCTCATGGTGCATCTGAAAGTGGCACATCCTGCAGCCGTTGACATTCACACCGATGTGCGCTAGTTGTGACGTCACTTTGTGGAAGCTGATCTCGAGAGGTACGGCCAATCCCCCTAAATAGGTGCCTATGTAGATATTCGTCCCCTCTCCAGCAGTCGTTCCGTCATATTGGCCGCCGAGGAATTCGATCTGTCCGTTGGCACCCTCCATCGTAATGGCATTGGCGCCGCCAGTCGGGCGATAGACGACCAATTGTCGGAATTGATCCCATTCGTTCAGGCCGCTAAAGCTGTTCGGCGTTCCTCGGAAATGAAGAGAGACTCCCATGAATCCGGAGATTTGAAGTTGATCGAATACGGAATAACGCAAACCGGAGTCATGGAGGCTCGAGACGTCCAAAAAAAAGCAATCCTGCGTAGTATTTCCCGGAGCTCCGAAAAGTTCAAAATTACGAAGGAGCACAAATTGGGCCGGCGTGTGATCTGCTTGCGGGATGACGAACAAGGGCTCGTTGGTGGAACTGTTGGAGATAATCTGTGTTCCGCGGCCGCCTGAAACAGTTCCGCTGCCATAGCCGATAATTTGAAGGTTGCTGCGGAGCGTGATTTGCTCAGCAGAGTACGTATAGGGACCAAGCAAGAGCGTTACTGCGCGTGCTCCCGGATCGAAAGTCCCTAGCGCCAGCGCAGCTGAACTGGAATTTCCACGCATATCGATGGTGCATCCCGCCGCGGGGCAGGCGCCTAAGGCATGCACAAGCGTTGTGTATTTCGTCCCGTCTACGAAAATAATGTTGTTGACCTTTCCGGCTTCGAAGTTGGACACCGTGACTACGCCATCAGCAATTCGGATGTCGGAATTCACGATCGAATTGGACCCCGAGAAAAGCGGAACATAACCCGATGCTCCCCCCGGAGTAGTAACCACTGTCGATGAAGACTGAGAAGGAAGTACTGGAACGGGCGCCAACCCCGGTGAGGAATTGACAGACGTCACCGACTCAGCCGCTGAGCTTTGGCCGATTTTCGCGTATGCCGATGGAGGCAGACCGCCCAGAGTGTCAGCGTCGGCGGCTTTCAGAGCATATGGTACGCTCGTGAGGAATGCCCTGGGTTGCTCTTCCTCCCCTGGAGCCAGCAAACGAACACCTAGCCACCTTGGCTGATTCGCAGCGAACAACTCAGGAGAAATTCCATCGGTCGTCGCGACACCGAGAAGAACAGTGTAGCGGCCATTCACAAGCTGCACATTCTGGGTCTCCTCCCAGAGGGGAGTTCCGCCGGTCACGTCAGAATAGATGGTGAAGCTGATACTTTGTGTTCCAGTTACGGCATTCCCTGTGCGATCCTTCAGCAATCCACTAAACTTCACGACGCGCGGCACGGCCGAGCTTTCGGAGGTGGGGGATTGTTGGGTCTGAGCTACCGCACAGTAGAAGATCGATAGCAGCAGACAAATGATCGCTGTAATTCTACCCATCCAAGTACACATGAGGAGCCTCCAAAGAAACATTTCGGAGTAGTGCAGGGTATCTGCACTCTTGGGCTTTAACTCTTAGTATTCGCTGCTTGTTAGTCTTTCTTTTTAGAAAATGTCAAGACAATGCGTTCCGGAGTGCGTCAGTTCAGATCTGCCAAGATGAACGATGTAAAGGTCTGATAATCGCAAGAGCTTGCCGAGCAGTTGTTTGCCAAAACAAAGGTGCGGTTCTGATTTGCGGAAAAGTCTACGGTGCCGGCCTGATAGACAGTTGTCGTGGTGCCTGTTGTTGTGAAAAAGATTTCATACGCGCCAGGAGAAATGACGATGTACGTATCGGTGTCCAGAGTCAAAAACTGCAAATTGCTGAATGTGGGGGAGCCGTTTGGAACCGCTCCAGGAGGCAACACATAGACGTCGAAAGTGGGCGGGAAGGACGCGTAGGCAGCGCTGATTAGACGGAGTTCAACCTTAGAACTGACTGGCGTGGTATCGTCCGCAAACGAGACCACTCCACCGCCATCCCCAAATGGGCCCCATCCACCAAAAAAGAAAGTGTTTTTGGAGTTCGCAGCAAGAGCGCCACTGGAATCGCCACGAACAATTACAGACCCCGTGAACACCGTAGTTCCGGAATACCGCAAAGTGAGCGCATGCGTACCTGACGTCAAACTCAAATAATCGGTATTGGCAGCAAATGGCAGCTTGCTACTCACGACTGACCCGTCAATAAGTACGTCGCTCCCTCCTAATGCCGGATTAGCTTGCACGATTCGAAGGCTTGCGCTTTGGCCGCTCTGGCCATTGCTGCCACCGCATGCGCAACTGATCAAGATGATGGTGAATACAGTGGAGAGCAGTAGGTAGGATTTTGTCGCAGCGGTCAAGATACAAGCCTCCTCTTCACGGTCCCACGTCGCGCATTACAAATCTTACTTGAAATGAATTACTACTTCGGATGATTCTAGGAGCTTGTTGAAAAAGCCACTGCCGGTACCGGGAAGAAGTGTGGTAAGAAGCAGGGATGCGAGGAGACGATCAGCAATTGCAAACCGGGATGTTCAGCTACGTGGCGTTGGAAGAACGGATTCCAGCGGATCATCCGCTGCGTGGGGTGAGGAAGCTAGTGGATGTGGTATTGGCGGGGATGTCCAAGGAGTTCGACGGACTGTACTCGGAGGTGGGGCGGCCATCGATAGCGCCGGAGCGGTTGCTGCGGGCATTGCTGCTGCAGGTGTTCTATTCGTTGCGCAGTGAGCGGCTGCTGATGGAGCAGTTGAACTACAACCTGCTAGGAAAGGTGAGAAGAAGGGGGTAGAGGATGGCGGCGTAGTCCAGCGAGTTGAAGGCCGATCGCCACTAAGAAGGCAGAATTATTCACAAGGTAGCGCTTCCAGAGGCGCCCGGGTTCTTGATAGAGCCGATGGGCCCATTGCAACCCCATTTTCTTGATCCATCCAGGAGCGTCTTTCACGTTGCCAGTGTGAATGTCGAATGCAGCGCCGACGCCGATCATGATCTTGCACGGCAATCTATGGAGGTTAGCAGACATGAACTTTTCCTGCTTTGGTGTGCTTAGGCCCACCCAAACGATATCGGGGCGCGCCTCTTCCATTTGCGTCTCGAGGGCAGCCTGCTCCTGCGGTTCCAAGGGTCGAAAGGGGGGGGTATACGTGCCTGCGATTGCGATTTTCGGAAATGCACGCTGCAGGTTCTGGGCCAACTGAACGGCGACTCCCGGCTTGCCCCCGTACAAAAAGTGCCGAAGCCCTTTATCGACGGACCGACCACAGATCTCGAGCATCAGATCTGGACCGTAAACACGGTTCATTTTGCTATATCCCTGAAGATGCCCAATCCAGACCGTTGGCATGCCGTCCGGCGTGACAAGGAAAGCGCGATTCAGAATGTCCCGAAATTCCGGGTCGCGCTGTGCCTCCATCACTCCATGCACGCCTGTAACGCACACATAGCCCTTCTGCCCCTCGCGAACGGCTCTTTCAATGAGGGTGGCTGCGATATCAAGGTCAAGGGCATGCACTCCGATGCCAAGTACATTGGCGCGGGTGTCAGGCCGGAGTGTGAGATGGGCTCCCATGAGGAATACGGCCGGCTTCACGCAACTCGTTTTCAATCCAGCGGTAGGTGACGCGGAGCCCCTCTTCGAGTGATACCGATGGCTCCCACCCTAGGGTTTCACGCAACCTACGATTATCGCTGTTTCGACCACGGACCCCCTGCGGCATGGTCAAATCGTGCCGCCTGGTGAGTCGTTTTCCGGCGATTTCACTGACTAGCTCGACGAGTCCGTTAATCGAAATCAGCCGGTCCGTGCCTAGATTCAAAGGTTCGTGATAGGAAGACGCCATCAGACGCAAGAGTCCCTCGACGCAATCGTTCACGTACATGAAAGAGCGCGTCTGTTCGCCATCTCCCCAAACGTCAATCTCACCACCATCCTTGGCTAATGCGACTTTGCGCGAGATAGCCGCCGGCGCTTTCTCTTTGCCACCCTCATACGAGCCGAGGGGGCCATAGACATTATGGAAACGGGCGATCCGAGTCTCGAACCGGTAATCCTGCCAATAGTAACGACATAACTCCTCGGCAAAGAGCTTCTCCCAGCCATATCCTGCCTCTGGATCGGCAGGATACGCGTCCTCCTCGCGGAGCGGCGTGACTTCAGGCAGGCGCTGTTTATATTGCGCATAGACGCAAGCCGAAGACGAAAACAAGAATCGGCAGACTCCGTTCAGGCGACTAGCTTCGAGCATCTGCGAGTTGATCAAGATATTGTTGCGAGAAATATCGGCATGAGAGGCCGTAATATATCCGATTCCACCCATGTCAGCGGCGAGATTGTAGACTTGACCGATGCCACCACGAGTCGCCAGCAGACAATTCTCATACTTACGAAGATCGAGTAATTCAAACTCATCGGCAGTGGTGAGCTCATACTCTGGCATCTTGATATCGACGCCGCGAACCCAAGAGCCCTCAGCTTTCAGACACTTCACGAGATGGTGGCCTATGAAACCGCCGGCACCAGTAACGAGTACACGTTCCCGCATGAGAAAAAGTCCTCCTCTATGTTAACAGACGCTCAGCATAACTTTTCCGGTGATTCATGACCGATTCATAAATCGTCATGAGCATTGGATAGTTCTTTTCAGAGCTATATTTGGTCTCGTACTCGAGCCGAGCGGCCCGACCCATCCGTTTCAGCTCTTCAGGATGTGCCCAAGCCCAATTGACCTTAGATGCCAAATCCTCCGCATCACCCGGTCTGAATAGCAACCCCGTTTTTCCATCACACACTACTTCTTCCATGGCGCCAGCTCGCGATGCAATCACTGGCAGGCCGCAAGCGAAAGCCTCAATCGCAACCAGTCCAAATGTCTCGTACAACCCCTCGGACGGCCAAACAAGGAATGCCGCTGATTTCATAGAATCGTAAAGCTCGCAGCGCCGTAGGCGAGGCAGGATTTGAACGAAGCTCCGTGTCTTCGCAAATTCGAAGACTGCCCCTGCAAGCGGCCCTTCCCCCCGAATCTTGAGCGGGATCTGCGGCAGTGCTCGCCACGCTTCTAAAAGACAAGCGACGCCTTTCTCCCTTGAGAGTCGACCCACAAAGAGTCCATGATTGCGCATACCAGTTGCGGGACCGGGATCCTCACGGACGAAATGAGGCTTGATCATAATCTTGTTCGCCGGCAGATTGCCTTCTATAAATCTCTCACGATAGAACTCTGTGGACGCTATATATCTGTCTACGCAAACTCTCCACGTGCGGAGCAGATTGTGGACAGATAAAGCGAAAGCCACCGCTGCGGACTGCGCACGTGAACCGCGATAGCATGCATGCACTATGGCAGGCCAGGGTACGATGCGCCGAAAACAGTCCTTACATTCGACTCCGGCTCGATAACAAGTCGCAGCCGGACAAAGCAAGCGTGGATTATGAAGCGTCTGGACAACTGGCACCTTCCGACTCGCGCAGGCGTGGTAGGCTGACGGAGAAATCAAGGGAAACCAATTGTGAAAATGAGCCACGTCGGGCTTGGTCGCGCGAATAATCCTAGTGAGGTCGTAATACGAGTCCCAGGCCCAGGCTGTGCGGAACCCCAGAGACACCCGTTGTCGGACGCCGTAATCCAAGATTTCGCAATTGTGCCGGACATACTCGATCACCTCATGACCTTGTGTAGTCAGAAGCTCCTTTTCCCTCTCATATACTTCGTCCTCTCCTCCGCTTAGCTGGTATTTATTATGAACTAACAACACTCGCAAAGTGCGAGTGTTGGAAGACTGAGCTATGTCGCGATCCAAAGAGACGGCAGTATCATGCATTGTCTTTGCCCGCAGCATTCAGTTGGCGATCCCAGATGCCGGCGCCTTGAGCAAACCAGCGCGACCGGGCTTCCCAGTAGGACCTCGAATGTTTTCTTGCGACCACGCGCAGGAATGAACAAGCCAGCGCAAGTTTACGGAAATGTAAAGCTTGCATTCGCATGTACAATGCGGCCCAAGGCTCCGAGTACTTGCTCCGGATAAACATCATGACGCTGTCGCTCCAGATCTCAGTGAATCGGCCGGAGTTGTCGACGCGAGATGAGCTTCCACCGCCCACGTGAACCACCGTGACATCCGGTACAAAGTGCACTCCAAATCCTGCGTGCCTCACACGCTCGCAGAAATCGACGTCCTCCACATAGAAATGAAATGCTTCGTCCCAACCATTGCAGATGTCAAAGGCTTCGCGACGAATGGCCATCGCGGCTCCAACAATATACCCGACTGCTTTCGGTCGCCGATCAATCCGTATTGGCCAGAGTAAGCGGTGAGACCAGTTATGTAAGCTTTGCAGACCAATGAGACGGGCAAACATATCTCCAAGACTGAGAACGCGCCCATAACTTTCTTGCCATGAGCCGTCGGGAAACACAAGTTGAGGTCCTGCGACACCGGTGGCCGGATGATGATCTAAGTAGTCGGAGAGCCGCGATATTGACCCTGGCGGAAACACGATGTCAGCATTTGAAATAACGACATGTTTCGATCGGGTCATGAGGTACCCAGCATTAATGGCACTGGCATACCCCAGGTTCTTCTCATTCTTCGCGACCTTTATAGATGGATATTTCGTGCGGATCAGTTCGACCGTACCGTCCTGCGAGCCATTGTCCACAACTACAACTTGCGCGCCACAACTAAGAATCGAGTTGAGACAAGCCTCAATGTGCGGGACACTGTTATGAGTTACGACAACTACCCCAGGAGGGTATTTGTCGTCGGGGCCTAACGCGAGCGGCTCCGTGCGCACCGATTCATCCGGAGAGACTCTACATGTCATTGTTGAGAAGATTGAGGTCAGCAATAGGGAGGCCTCGCATGAGTACGATTTCAATATTGTGCATGGGATTGCTAAAGCATATGTGGCGCAGCAAGCGAGCGACGTGATGGTATCCTTCGAGACATATCCGCAGCACACGGAGAAGCAATAAGCGACGGAAGCATGCTTGTGACCATCCAGAACGTCAGGGCGAACGGACTGGTATCGATCGTCTCGCCAACGGCTCCCATAATCAGAGCATACAGGAACAAGCTGCACACCGCGAAAACGTTGGCGTTTCTACTCCTTCGAAGCGCTTTCACCGCATGCGAGCCGAGGCGAATAAAGAGCGCGATGAAGACGCCCAAGCTCAGAAAACCACCTCCAATAAACACCTCGAAGAAGATGGAATGTCCTGCCGCGAGATCGGGATCAAACTCAGCTCCCAATACTCGAGTCGCCGCGGTGTACCCTAGACCGAGCCAAGGCGAGTCGTGCATAACGACGTCCGACATGTATGCCCAGAGGCCAACGCGCCTGCTGAGATCATAGATGCTGCCGGGGTCCCGATACTCGTTGATCAAGGCTAGGCCTCCCGACAAGAGAGCCACTATTCCTAAGACTATTGTTCCGTATACCCAATTCAAGCCTCTGATCTCGGGGCGTCTGATCGCAGCCACCAAGAAGATGACTGCCAAGGCCAGCCAGGAAGTTCGCGTCAGCGAAAGAAATTGCAGTACAGAAAAGAAAGTCAAACCAAGAGCAGCGGTTATATGGGACAGGCGCCCGGGGCGCGCAAGCAGTAAGATGATGGCAAATGCCGAGACCGAGTTGGTGCCGGCGATAGCTCCACCTCGCAAGCGTGGAAAAGCATCGGTAAAGTCCCACACGGAGTCTGGCGATAGTATTGCCAACCCAGCAATAACAACGCACAGAATGACACTGCCCCAGAAGATCCGGGTCAAGCAGTTTTCAAGCCCATACAACTGCAGGAAAGTCCAACAGAACAACATTGCTACTGCAACCTGATACACCTTCACCGCGGTTAGTGGTGGAGCAAAAGAAACGAACGTTGACATTCCCAGCAGACCAATGAAGATCGTCGCAAGTTTCTGTGTTGAAGTAAACCGACTCCAGAAAATACGTCTTCCACTTAACGTCCAGAAACGATACCCGACCCAAAGCCCCGCAATTCCCCAGACCGCAAGTTGAAATGCGATCGCGGTGTCAATTTCAGAGTGGATTGAGGCAGCGCTGTCACGATGCCGAAGACTCGGCGGACCCGAGAATAGCAGAAAGAAGAGTAAGTTATCGAAAAACGGAATTCGATAAATAGGTCGAGCAGGTGATGTAGGCGGCGGCCCACTCATTTTGACCACGCCAAACCTCGAAAACCCTCGGATTTCTGCATCAACTCTGACAGCCAGTCCACCGAAGACGGAATGGCATCAGCATCCAAGTGAGTGGCGACGCCTGGAATCGGAATCCAGAGATTCCATCTCCGGCCGAAGAGAATCTGCCTCCATCCGTATAGCCATGCTTTAGCGAGAAGGCGCGTCTGCGTGCGATGATCGTCCCCGAATGCGAGACGACAAAATTTTGGCAAGTTGAACACCACCGTTTTCGTTAGACTTAGCCACATTGAACAATCATGGTTTCCACAAGAGTACGTCCTGAAGACATGGTGTGTACTCTCCAAAGTTTTTCGTTTCGTCAAGAATGTGAGACACGTCGATCCTGCAGTGCTCCAGTACTTGTGGTCAAACACTTCCATTGATATCGGGTGCCTATGCAACTCCAGACGGAAGCAGTCCGGGTGATCGTATGGTGAGACGAAGTGGACATTCGGGTTCGTCTCAAGAAATCTGACCAACCTAGGAAACTGTTGTGGAAGGTAAAAGTAGTCATCTTCCGCGAAATAGATGACCTCTGCGTCTTGCTGTGTCAGCAAAATGTTGATTTGGGCTTCGAAAGTGGCTTGGTTCCCGACGTGGTCCAAATTTACGAACACGAGGTCTTCCGCCGCGAAGTACTGAAGAAAGAGCTCCCTATAGCTCGGGGGGCAGCCGTCGAGCAGTACCCACATCTTCACTCTGAGTCCTCCCAGAGATTCCTTGAAGGATCTGAGACAGAGGTCTGATATTTGATACTTATCGCTTACGACCGACAGCGCGGCTGCCGGTAACGACAGCTTTGGATAGATGCGGTACGCGACCGCAACGTCATAGCGTCTCATGTATCTTTTCCTGCGTTTTCATAGCGGACCGCGCCGCTCTCAAAGTTGTTTGGACCTCAAACTATAAGGAAGTTGGATCGCTTCAGTCAATTGCTTTGAAGACAGTGGGAGGGCAAGGCACCACATTCGGGTCGGAACCGTTATCAGGTCGATCGAGATGAATTCGACCTCGCCACGTATGGCCGGCAGCGAACACCATTCTGCAACAAGAGCTGACCTCGCGACTACCAGGCCACACCAGGAACACGGAGGTAAGCAAATAATAAAGCATCACGCGTACGAAAAGCCCGCTCGCTAGCTCGAGAGTGGCCCAAAGACTTAGCACTGACCACCCGAATAGGAACAGAAGCTGGGCCCAGTTTCTCCACTTCTGCCCGCTTACATCCCGAAGATTCCACTCATTGATTTGCCACCAGATGAGTGCTGAAATAACTTGCGATGCAGCTACCGCCGTAAGTGAGTGAAGCTGCGTAGCAGCGAGGAGTGCGAGCAATAAACTTACTGCGACCGCCACAGAGGCAGAAAGCAAGAACTGCCGTTGACGTCCATAAATATTGGAAAAGCTGAGTTGCAGGATTTGAATGCTTCCAAGAAATACTGTGCCGCACAGTAGGACCTTGGCGTAGGGCAAGCCCTCAAGGTACTTGGGCAGCATAATGGGCACAACTCGTGCCAGCACCAGATAGTAGGGGACAGTCAGGCTCCAACAAAGAAAAGCAAGCTTAGCAGAAAGACCGTATGTCTTTTCGTGATGTTCAGGGGCGCATGCAGCTATGTGGGGGAAGAAAACGCGCGAAACCGCTGCAATTGCAGCAATCGGAACTGCCATCACGCTGGCTGCCAAGGTGTACTGCGCGAACCCGTAAATTGATGCGGTTGCATTTACAACAATCTTGTCCGCCGATTGCACGACACTGTAGGCGAGATTCGCGAGCATGATCGGCCAACCAGAAATAATTAACTGCTTGCCAATCGAGCGAGCTGCCACACCCGCACTGCTCTTCAATGGTTGCAGACGATTCCATAAGAACAAGAGCAGAAAGGTCCAACCCAAAAGGTACGAGACAATGAGCATTCGATAGTCGGCTATCTTGACGAAATAGCAGGCAATCACAAGAATAAGGAATCCTCCGGAAGGAATCGAAACAGCTACTCCGACCGCCCCAAATTCCCGTGTCGCCTGTAACGCATAAAGAAGAAGTGCCGTTATATTTTGCAGTGCGGCAAACAAGAGGACGGCAATGGAAACAAGCCAATACTTAGGATGCAACAATGTCAAACAAAACAGTGTGCCTGTCGCGAGCAGGGCCACCTGCTGAAAGAAAATAAATTTCAGAGACGAGCGCAATGCGGGTCGGATGACCCGAAAGGGTTTCCCTGCCCACAACAACAATGCGCCTTCGATCAGTCCGAAGTGGAGAAAACCAGCGTATCCTGAATACAGTAAAAAAACGCGCCAATAGCCAAAATCTTCGACAGTGACTAGACGGGGGATGACGAAAATTACTATCGTGCCGAAGACACTCGCAAGGGCGGTGCCGCTGCTAACCGCAGCGAGATCCTTGGCGATTCGAGCGCCTAAATGCGCAGGAGCTGCGGTCGGCAGTGTTTCGTTCAAAAAATCGGTCACGTATTGATTATGCAGCGTCTAAGAGAAAGGTGCTACGAAGGCCCAATTCTAAAAGGGCCAAAAGAATTATCTCGGAACGGTTCAGATGTCAGATTATGATTGATAACTGCGCCGATCTCAAAAAGCAAATTAGCGTGCAAGTCCTCTCTACGGTTGCTTCAGTTGGTCTACAGGCTGGGCCCGGAAGAGAAGCTGATACGCAAACAGGGTCGGCCGGACATTCGCCAGGACTTGCCAGAGAAAACGGAAGCGCGAACTGAGATGCCCGCCAATGATCGGATGAAAGTCCACAATTCGGTATCCAGAATTTTCGATCAGAGCCCGTGCGCTACATGCTGTGAAAAACCGAAGATGCGTGTAGTCCAGCAGTCCAGTGAGCTGGTAGTTGAAATGCCCGAACAGAGTCTTGATGCGTTGAGACCAGTGCACCACATTAGGAAGGCTGACGACGACGTCGCCACCTGGTAAGAGGAACTGGCGCGCGCTCCTCAGAACCTGATCGGGGTGCACAAGGTGTTCCAGAACGTCTCCCATCAACACCACGTCAAACTGCCCTTCTATTTGCTGTGACCACGTGATGCCGTTGAGATCCGCTATAAAAACCTGGTCGCAAATGCCTGCTGCCAATTGTGCAGCCGCGGCATCCAACTCAATACCGACAACGCTGCACCCGAGTTGCTTGAGCAAGCGGGAGATATATCCGGTCGAACATCCCAATTCGAGAACCCGGCGATTCTTTCCCACAAATCTCTGAAGCAAGTATGCTCGATCAAACCGATCCTGCGTCGGCGTGGTTTCGTACCGGGAACTGCCGAGATCATTTGCGACAGGCTGCGAATTCATTCCACTTCTCTCAGAGCTCTTCGAATTACAGGGACTCACGTCAACGCTGCTGCTGCCCAGGATCGCGCTCACCAACATCCAAATACCGACTGCTGCAGTCCTAGCTTATGAACCAGGAATGGCGCTGCCACGAGCCCGGACACGGGCTGGGCGATGTACTCCACGATGCCGTAAAGCGCGGTTCTCGCACTCTCGCGAAAATTCGCGAGCTCGCAAAGCATTTAGGGTTTTGCCGGGGACGTCTGCCAGAAGTCCCCGGCCATAGAAGGCCAGACAATTCTTGTCATTCTGGCCCGTCGTCGGATAGCTTGGTGGTGTCGGATCGGTCACTGAACCTGAGATCGGCGATCCGATTTCGAAGCCGGTTCAAAGCTTCGGCTCCGCGAATAGCCAACTGGCGGCGAGGGTCAGTTTGTTCTAAAGACTCGATCCTTTCGGATCCGAAGATCCAAACCACCGCTCCAGTCAGCGACAGAACCGTCAAGAAAGCGATAATCAGCAGCCTGGGTGGCCACGATTTCTTCTCTGGCAGGTTCGCCGGATCGATCACATTCACCGTTGGTATCTCTTTCGCTTCCTGAATGCGAGCGAGTTCGTACTGCTGGTTGAGCAACTCGTAGACGGTCTCCTGGATTTTCATGCGCCGGTAGAGGTCAGCCCACTCAACGCCGAGCAAGGGCAGCTTGCGGATGGGTGGATACATCTGGTCGGGTAGGGTCGCATCTGAAACCAGAGCAGCGTCGGTGCCTTCAAGCTTCTGCAATTGGCGCTTCAGTTCGTCGACTCGGGCTTGCAGCGAGCGGACGTGAACGTTGCTGCTGGCATAGATCTGTTCCAGACTCTGCAGCTCCGATTGAGCGGCGATCAATTGGCCCTGCAAAACACCCGCCGATTCGACCATGGCTTTCGTTTGCTCTTTGATGTCGAGGGCGGAGTTCTTGCTGGCAAAGGCGCCGAACTGCTTTTCGGCGTCCTCAAGGTCGCTCTTGACCGAGGTGAGACGCTGCTCGATGAAGATCCGCTCGCGTCGGGCGGAGGAAGTGCTGACCTCGGCCACGAGACGGTTCAATTCTTCCACATACGCCTGCGCGATGTCTCTGGCACGCTGCGGATTCCTGTCGGTCACGATCAGCGAAATCACGCCACTCTTGCGGTCCTCACCCACATTGGTGCGGCTGTTCAGCACTTTGCGCGCATCCTGCTTATAGCGAGACCAGTAGACCTTCTGGAGATTCAAACGATCAACGACGCGATCCTGCACGCTCCGACTGCGAAAGAGCTCGACAAAGAGAGCACCCGAATCTTTAGTCCCCAGCATACTCCCAGCCATCGCGGCCAGTTCCGGGGATGCCTTCGTGGCCAAAGCGGCCAGCATAGTTCCGCTGCCGTTCATGGAGTCGGGTGGCATGATGCTAACCGAGGATTCATACTGGACCGGGATGAGAAACGCGATGACGGCGCTGATAACAAGCGCCCATGCGGTCACCCGAAAAAGCCAGCGGCCATGCTCCCAAAGCAAATGCAGAGCCGCGAGTACGTCAAAGGCCGACGGGTCCGCTTGGGGCTCTGCAGTTGCCGGAGGAGGAAAATCAATCTCCGTAGCCGGATCAATCTCGTGAATTACTGCGTCTTGTCTTAGGCTCTCCACAATTAGTTTTCGTATCCCATACTGAATGTTAACGGACACCAACTTCTAATCCATGCTCAAACTCCCCGCATGGCAAAGATCGTAGTGTGAAGCAAGATCGCCAGATCCATGAAGAAGTTTCGGTGCTTGATGTAATAGAGATCGTACTCGATATTCTCATGAATGAGGTAGTTACGGTCACCACTGAGTTGCCAGAGTCCAGTGATTCCCGGCTTTACCTGCAGACGCTGAGAATGGCGTTCAGCGTAGGTCTCGACGATGAAGGGCATCTCCGGACGAGGGCCAACAAGCGACATATTGCCCAGGAGCACATTCAGCAATTGGGGAAGCTCATCCAGACTGGTGCGCCGGAGCACGCGACCCAGCCGGGTAATGCGGACATCTTCTGATTCTTTCGGAGAATAAGCATAGGTGGGAGCATCCGTGTACATGGTACGAAACTTGAACATGCGAAACCTTCGCCCGTTTAGGCCAACCCGTTCCTGCCAAAACAAGGCGGGGCCCTTGGAATCGAGTTTGATCAGAATGCTCAGCAGCAAGAACAACGGCGAACCGACGGCCAGGAGAGCTGCCGCGCTGCTGAAATCAAAAATCCGCTTAGCCCACTCGTAAGAGAATCGCCTGGGGTCGCGGCTGAAAGAAGTCAACAGAACACCGTCAATATCCTGAAAGTCAATCAGCGGATCGGAGTGGACGAAGTGACTGGGAACGAAGGCTACGCGCGCACTCGCCGCCATTGCTTCCGCGACTGCTTGGTGGAACTTCTCGTGCTGCAGCGAAGGGATGGCAATCACGACCAGGTCGGCGGCGCACTGGGACACAAGGTCCCGGGTCAGTGGACCACGCATCACGGATGCTGACCGCCGATTCTCGTAGCCAAATTCAAAAATCGCGCAGCCGACTTTCGCGGCATTGTCATCTACAAACGCTATGGGTTCCAGCCCGAGCTTCGGAGAGCGACGTAGCACCGAGTAGACGCGCCGCCCAGTGGATCCCGAGCCGTAGATCAGAACCCGTTCAATACCATAGCCCTTGGCATGCAATTGCTGCACCAGCAAGTAAGCGAGATACTTCTGAACAAAGAGAAACAGCGGCACCAGGCCCATGGCGATTACCAGTAGCCATCGTGAAAACAGAAAGCTGGTAAAGAAACTCACGCCCAGTATAAAGGCGAGAGCCTGCATGGATACGCGGAGTACGCGCTCTGTTTCACGCACACGCAACAGGCTGGTTCCGCGAGAGTAAGCCCCCCCGCGATCCAGCATGAGGACGATTACGGCTGCGAACGTAGCGGAGGCGCCCAAAACGACCGAACGAGGATAGTAAATCTGCTTGCCCAACGCGAGGAGGTAGTAGACCTCGTAGCTTGCCATGATCGCGGCAATGACGGTTACAAAATCGGTGAGCACTTCCAGTTTGGTCAGGTGACTTTGGAATCGTCCGGCGGAAGTGCGCCGCACGGCCGGCGTTACCAGAGCCAGATCTGGAGCGGCAGTCGATTGAACTGTCGGTGATGTTGTCAAATCGATCGAGGAATGCATCTTAATTTTTTCGACCTGCCTATTTGTCTTCCGGGTCAGAGCGATGCCAGCAATGCCGATCTGGCACTCGGAAATCGAGGCGATAGGAACGGTTAGGAATCTCTCTTTCCTTAACGAACGCCGGAAACTGGGTTCGATGCGGCTCGGCGCAAACTCCGCTCCCCACCCCATTCATCAGAGACTCCACTCAGCCGTCATTTCTACCGTAAAGGACCGTTACCAGCGCATTGTGAATGACGAATACATCAGAAGGACGTTCCGCGGAAATCGTCAGCCTAGGAACTTGGTCAACGGCCGTGTGCTTTGGGCCAAAAGCTGAGTTGAAAAGAAGCTGCTACCGTTGATTGATGACTCGTGGCGAGCAGCGGCATGAGCCAGCGCTCATACTGCACGCTTCCTGAAAAGCAGAGTCCCATCCCGGTAAAGAAATCTGCATTGACTGCGACATCATTCTGAGTTCCGCCCTGCGGAAGGAAAATCTGATCCACCTTTCGATGCCGAAGTTCGATCCCGATCTTGCTTTTTGCAGAGAGCCAGTAGTTGGTCCGCACCAATTCGCCCTGAGCCGCCCGCCCCAACCAACTCCCGATAAATTGACCGTCGTTCGTGTAACCATTAGGGTATTGAAGGTTCCAGTAAAAATAGCCGGCCGGCTCAACCTTGTAGTTAACTGCGCTGGTAGACCCGCCCTCCAGCCTTAAATCAACCTTTGGCACATTCGGGATCTTGGCGAAATAGAGCCCGCCCTCAAAAATCGACTGTCGCATGTATGGAATCGGGTTAGGCTCGTCTTCACTCATCGCTTCTCCGTAAAAGGTCAGCCAATCACGCAGTTTCGGAATTCGATAGGCAAAGTCCGCACTCGACCGGCCGTCCCCCAAGCCGTCAACTGATTGAACATGTGTGCCGAAGGTGGATTGGAAGAACGTCTTCAGCGTCAGCGGATTTCCTGGGCCTCCGTAGAGCGTCGTCTTCGACATGCCGAACTCGAAGTTTTGGGTGAGCTTGAAACTGATCTTTCCACCGCTGAGAAACGGTTGGGGATGCAAGGCGTGCCCATACTCTCCGATGGTTGGGCGCGTGGTGCCGGTGAAAGCAGAAGTCAAAAACTCCTGTCCCGACAACTGTCCGATAAAAGCGGACAAGCGTATATCCCCGAGATAGCTGAAAATCCAAGGCAAGCGAAAAGGACTAACCCGGTCAACGCTGAACATCTTGTTAAGCGGAGGAATGTTATTCGTAAACATCATCGCCCCGCCCTCACTCGGTCCCCACCACAAGCTGCGCCTGCCATACGAGATCTGCCAGTTGGCAACATTCATACCTACATAAGCGTCCAGCAACCGAAAGCGACTGGTCGCAGCGACTGGCAGCGGAGGAGGATTTGGTGGCAGATAGTCGACGTTGCTGATGAAATCGAGCGCCGCCGGCGAAAGGGAAGGCGCCGAGGGGGCTGACTGATACTCCCCGCGTACGTAGATCACAAAGGGACCTGCCGTGGTCCAGCCCGACATACCGGCCACCGCGTTAAATCCTTGCTGGTAGGGCCGACCATAGTCATTCACCAGCGTCTGGCCGAAATGGTAATTGTCCGTAAGCGGCTTTCCCGAAATGGCGAGCGCGCGCGAGTACACAGATTCCAGTTGAGCGGTTTGATTGCTTTCTCCGCTCATCAGTTCTTGGTCATGAGAGAACTCTTCCGATAACGCGGTGTACAGTTGCTGCACTTCTGACGGCGCATCTGAGTCCGCTTGCTGTTCAGATGCTTCGGCCAGGAGCCGAGCACACTCCAGGCGAGTCCATGGGCGAAGTCCCAGGCTTGTGGTTTTCACATAGCCCAATGCGGCAAGTCGCTCGAGAGCGGGATAAATCCAGCTCTCGAGGGGGACGTAGGGTGAACCCATGAAGGCAGGCGCTCCCATTTTCGGTTCGCGTACAAACTCGCCCATGGACAAAAACTCGGCGCCTCCTAATTCCGCATCGTGATGCCGGCGGTAAACGTTCTGCGACACCAGATATCCCAGTACGCTCCCTACCAGGACGTCCGAGGGAAAGTGCTGACGGGCGTGAACCCTGGAGAAACTAACAGCCGAAGCCATGCCGTAAGCAAATAGTCTCGGTAAGGTGCCTTGGTATTCGTGAGCAATTACTCCGGCAATCGCCCATGCGGCAGCCGAGTGTTCCGACGGAAACGACGTGCCTCCTTGGAAAAATGAGCCACTGCCGTTGCCTTGATACGGGCGCTGGCGACCCAAGGAATATTTCAGGGCTTCGACCGCTACCAAACTGTTCAGGGCGGCCTCACCGGCTAAGAATCCAGTTTCACGCCAGTGCTCGTTGTGAGTAGGGAAGCTGAGTACATAAAGTCCCGCCCCTGCGCCGATCAGGCTCGCCACCCCGTAGTCGGAAAACGTCTTGTAATGGCTGAGAGTCGTTGGATTTTGCGAGAGCGATGCGCTGTACTGGCGATCAGTCACGAAAAGACCAGCCGTAATTCCAGCCAGCGGCACGAGCCAAGGAGCATCTGCCAATCGAATTCGCGAAGGACTGGTCCAGATCTGTTTTTGATCTTCAACGAAGTCCTTAATATGTGAGGTAAAGTCGGGTCGCCCCGATTTCCCTGAGGCTGGCTGGTACATGCCCATTGGCAAGGGTTTACTCTCGGCCGGTTGGCGCGGCTGCGGGGCATTGGGTACAGGGCCATCCTTCGATTCATGGATGGTCCCGTCCTGCGACCGCGCGATGGGCACCAGAACAAACAGCATCATAGCGATGACAAAGACAGCGAGAAACTCTGCCGCTATACGCAAACCGACTCCGGCCTTAGGGATGGATATACGCAATTGCGATTGCCGCTGAGGACGCAACCTGTGCGGCCTGCATGATCGTCGCCCAATTCCGAGGAGCCAGCTTGGGCGCCTTTTCCGGCACCACAATCGAATCCCCGGGCTTCAGGACGGCGCTCATGGGATCTCCCATCCAGAAACCTGAATTATTCTTGGCGGAGAGTACGGAGCCGTCCGCCCGCAAAACAAATACTGCACTGCGATCCGCGATCTGGGTGAAGCCACCTGCCTGGCTCAGATACCACTTCGCGCTTCTGCCCGGTAGATAACTGACGGCGGTAGGATTGAAGACCTGGCCACTTACCATTACATAATTTGCTTTCTTCGGAATCACCAGCACGTCTCCGTCTCGCAGCTGTACGTCTGCCGGAGATCCCGTCAGTTTCTTCAGGTCGGGAGGGATGTGGATCACCACTCGTCCGGCCGGGGCAGTGGACTCAAGTTGCTCCAGAGTCGTATCAGTCTGCGCGATCGCAGTCAGCTTCGCTTGCTTCTGATCGGCATCGCCTTCCGGCAGAGACTTCAGATATCCCCGCTCAGATTTAAGCCGGTTGACCAACTCCAGATGGGATTTCATTTCTAACTCTCGTACTTCCTGCCGCAGCAGCACCGCTCCGTACGGATAAGCCTGGGGAGTAAAGCCATTGCAGCGTTTCAAGACCGAACTCAGACGCTCGCTGGGCTCGATGCCGTACGTGGCAGGATGCACCACCTCTCCCTTCACCTTCACCGAGGATCCGAGATCATTCCACTGCGGAATCTGTCGAATGGCGAGAACATCGCCGTTTTGCAGTTGCACGTTTTCGTTCGCATCGCCTGCGACGGCGGCTGCTAGCTTTACCTCAAGGCGCTCACTGGAGCCGTTGCCGGCTGCGAAGCGCGTAAGATCGGCGCTGTCAGCAAATGCGCTTCGCTTGAGTCCTCCCGCAGCCCGAACCAGATCTTCCACATGCATGTTTGTGGTCAGGGGATAGCGACCGGGTTTGGCAACTTCGCCTGTAATGTCGACGCTGGGCGCGTCCACCCTGGCCAGAGTGGGGTGCACCAATAAGCGATCACGGGGCTGGAGAATAATATTGTCGACCGGGTTTCCAGCCAGAGCTTCACCTAGATCGACACTGAGAATTCTTGTCGTGCCGTCGGCTTGTGTGCGAAACAACTGCGCAGAATCCAGAGCCGCGTCCGGAGTGATTCCGCCGGCCAGATAGATGGCATCGCGCAAATGTCCCTGACCGGATGTGCGATACGAGCCGGGTCGGTGGACTTCACCGCCGACCCATACCTCCGGCGGAGGCTCAAAGTCGTAGCGGCTGAAGATTCGCACCGTGTCGAGAGGTTTCAGCGCGGGAGCCGAAGCTGGATTTGCCAGGGCGGCCGAGATGTCGAAGCTCTCGATCGTGGGATGAAAATCGGGGGCATTCAGGCGGATGATCTCGGCGTAGTGCGGTGCCGGTTCGGGCAGCAAGTCAGCATACGAAGAAACGATGTCGGTCAGCTTCATTCCGGACTTGTAGGAATAGCGTCCCGGCCGAACGACGTGCCCTTGCAGGTAAATCGCGTCTTCGTTATATGCGGCAATCGGGAAAATGTGCACTTGATCGCCGTCCTGAACCTTGAAGGCCTGCAGTTGCTTGCTGAGTTGGTCGGGGTCGGTGCTCGCTGTGAGATCCAGCGTGAGCATAGTGCGTTTCTCGTGGGCTTCGAGCCGTTGCACCTCAATATGACGCAGTGCCGCGGTCGGCAGAATCCCGCCGGCCAACTCCAAAACTTCCGCGAGAGAACTTTCATCCAGCAGTTCATAGACTGCAGGACGGCGCACCATGCCATCGACAGTCGCTTCCGGCCCAACCGGTGGTACCAGCAGGGTGTCGCCATTTTCCAAGCGCTTCAAATCGGATCGGATGCCGTGTAGAAGCAAGTCGTAGGCATCGACCTGCTCAATCAATTGTTTGCCGCGAAAGTGTTTGAGCGCTCGCAAGGATCCGCGCTGGGTGACTCCTCCGGCGGCGAACAGGGCGTTCAACGGCGTCGAAAGCGAACTGATGTCGTAAGCCCCCGGTTGGTCCACCTCTCCCACCACGTAGACACGAACCGTACGTAAGCGCGAGAGTGAGACATCGGCCGATACGTCCCTAAACGCCGAGCGGAGCGCGTGCTGAACATCCAACTGGACTTCGCTAAGACTCTTACCGGTAACCAGCAGGGGACTGGTTTCCGGAAGCGCGATTCGCCCTTCCCGGTCCACCAGCCTCACCAGTCTCTGCGAGACGCTGCCCCACAGATCGATCGACAAACTATCGCCCGTTCCCACTACGTAGTCTGGGCCGACGGGGAGATCCATAGGAATCACGTCGGGCTGATTGGTCGTGTTCCGGAACATCTCCATCCCGAACCGCTCTGCGGGTTTCTGCTTGGCTGCCGCCTGGACGTACATGTCGTAGAGCGAAGGAACATCGGCGTAAGGATTGGCCGGACGAACCATCTTCACCGGGTTCACATCTTCGTCGCGCTCCAACGATCTCGGCCTCTTCGAATTCGAACGCATGAGCTGCGTGGGGACGTCGTTCTTGGCGAGAATATCTCGCGAGTTGGTTCGGTCTCCGTTCTGCATGTTCCGTTCAGCGGCGGCAAAGTCGCCTGGGGTAGGAGCGCCGAGCGTCGGAGAATTGAAAGGGAGATCCGTACGGGACTTGACCGAACCCGATGTCAATTCAATCTGGGGCGTCGCCAGCAGGTCGCGCTGGCCGAACTCATCGGGGGAGAGGTCGGTCCTTAGGCTGCGAGGCATACCACCCGCGGCCGGCAGTTCCGGCGAATACTGCGGGGTTGTTTCGGGAGCGGCAGGTTCATTCTCCAGGGGAGGGTTACCTTGGCGGGTTCGCGATCCGCTTTTTTGGCAATCCCCATCTTGGGGATTACAGGCGGTGGTGGTGCGCTCCATGTCTTGCCGTTGATCGTCTCTTTGCGGCTTTATCGACTCGCTGTCTTCTTGCGATTCGATCTGAACCAAACGCCGCGCGCGTTCCTTCAACACCAAGTCTTCTTCTTTTCCGAAGCTTGAATCCGGATTTGGTGCGGGTAGCAAATATCCATAGCGCTGCAGCAAGCGTGTTGCAACCGACCGAAACACGACATCGTGATCAAGGCGGTCGAAGATGGCCTGGTCCGATAAATCCGAATCTTGCACGATTTGCCCGTTATCCGTAGCCTCTTTCGCCACCCATCGCTTCAACTCCACCAGTAAGCCCGAGTCTTTGACGAGCACGGCGCGGATCTCCGCCGAAGAAGCTGCCACGCGGCTGAGATTGTCTTTGGCAAGGTCCGACAGTCCGCCGGTGCGGTTGACCTGAGACTCGCCCTCGCGAAGACCTGCCCGTTCACTGGTCTGGCCGTAAATCAACGGGCACAGAATAAGCATCGCAAAGCAAGCGGCCGTTCGCTTCTTCCAGGCGAATTCAGGGGAACTCAACATGTTTGTACCTCACGAATGGGCTGCGGCAGATACTCTCAAGCAGCCTCTAGATCGGCTTCATCCACTTCGACAGCCACAGAGCGCATAATCAGGTCGATGGAGAAAACGACCCTGCAGCGGTCTTTTCTGCGGACCACAATCCCTTCCAGTCCTTCCATCGCCCCACTTCGTACGCGCACCCGGCGTCCGGTCCGGAGGTAGGGATGAGGTTCGATCTTGGCCCCGGACAATCGAGTTTGGAGGGTCTCGATTTCGTCCGCGGGAACGGCCGCAGGCTTTCCGTTGAAGGACACAAGTCTCACTGCACCGGGCAGCTCGAGAACCCGTAATTTGTTCTCAAGAGCCATTCGAACAAAGACATACCCAGGGAACAGAACGAGCTCTAACTCTTTTCGGCGGTCTTTCCAGCGTCTCATGGACCGGTACAGGGGAAGGAAGCAGGAAATACTGCGTCGCTCAATCTGTTCCGCTACGCGCTTTTCCTGACGCGGGCAGGTGTATAGGGCGTACCAGTTTGGCTCTGGGTGCAGCCGATGTGTGTCGGCAAGGGTCGGATTCGCTGAGTTCGCAGCTTGAATCATCCCGTCACTTCTTCTTGAGGGCCAGCTGCAGCTTCGCCCCCTCACTTACAGGGTCACTGTGAGCTAAACCCATTATTTATAATTCGTTACAGGAACAATCCAAAAAACTGTACCTAAACGCGAGCTAGCCCGATGATCTGTGCCTGCTGCCTTACAGCGTCTAGAATGCCCGCCTCAGAACTCTCCAAAGCCTTGCTTCGGATGTCGACGATCGCCCAATAAAACTGCGCCCGATTTTGCTCTGGCGCCAGAGCGAGGATTCGCATCTCCGGATAACGTCCGAGCAGGAAGCCGCACTGGGTGCGGTACTTTTCTCGTTCGTCCATGGCCAGAATGAGTACGTCGGGTCGAGACAGCGCGACGGCGTCGGCTAGATCTTCCTGTTTCCCGACGTCTCCGATCAGCTCAATATCGGGCTGATCGGCAATGGTGGTCATTATGAGTTCCCGCATCAGGCGGGGCTGGTTGGCGACGAGGACACGGATTCGCTTCATGGTGCTCCGATCGCTTCTTTCGAATTCTCAAAAGGACGATACCTGCCAGTACTGGTAGCGACAAGATTCAAATCGGAGCTATCCAGTACGTTATTCATTCTTTGCGTACTCTGTAGACTGATACCTTTTGTACTAATCCCGTACCGCCTTCGTACTGGTTTCGTACTTATGAGGGATAGGAGGCTACTTGCTAGGATGGGTGCGCACTAAACGGGGATTCCTTGCCGCCGTTTAGAAATGCGCCTTTAACACGACCGTAATAAGCCTTAAACAAAGCTAGATGTTCAGTACTGGTCGGATATCGGTTAGTAAATGTTGATCGGGTGGTGTACCTCTTTGGAAGATTATATGACCAAGTCATGCCGGAGATGTGATCCCAGATACAAAGCTGGCGGGGAGGGTTGTGCTACGCTGGTCCGCTATTGGGAAGACAGGGGAATTACCTCCCAAGCCCGAGTGCCGTTGCACGGTGCAAAGTTTCCTATTGATATTCGCCTTACGTATTTATTTGTTGAATGACACTCGCGATAATGTTAGGTATATTCAGTAGCAGTCGAGAGTCTATCGAGAAAACGATAAGTGGGGTTTCACAAAAGCTTTTGAGCGTTGTGTTGGAAGACTGAGCTGCACTTCGCTGTCAGGTTGGTTTTCCGGTCAACTAACGAAATATCAATGGTATGACGCGTTGAGGGGCGCGCCATATTTTTCCGCTCATTTGGAGGGGCAGTTATGCGGAAGGTTGCTGAAGTGTTTCTCCTCGCAGAGAATCGCCTGCTGCGCGAAGCTTTGATCCGGCTCCTCAGCAAGAGAAGCGAAGTCCGCGTGGTGGGGGCTAACGCTTACTCGCCCACCGTTCACCAGGAGATCATTGCGGCTCGTCCGCAAATCATTCTCCTGGACTCCGATCGCTTGGGTTTCTCCAAGGCGATGCTCATTGCCACGCTGCGGACGGCGATCCGAAATCTGCGGATTGTCATGGTTGACATGGATACGGATGAGAATAC
>Ga0187805_10000026_pt1 | contig 51052 bp, 43 predicted proteins | sample NC_wetland_sal_i_6_FD_132965 | JGI IMG/M metagenome (GOLD analysis project Ga0187805, IMG submission 132965) | Wetland sediment microbial communities from Neuse River Estuary, North Carolina, USA - Control_5 | ecosystem: Environmental > Aquatic > Freshwater > Wetlands > Sediment | place: USA...
ATCGGCGGGAGCCAGGCGGGTCTTCCCTCCTCACGCCGACGTGTTTCGCGCATTCAACAAGCACGAGACTGTAGCCCTGGCATCATCTCTGGGAATGGCCGTGCCGAAGACAATCCTGGTGTGCACGAAAGAAATGGCTCAGGAGGCCAGCCGCACGTCGAAGTTTCCCGTGGTTCTGAAGCCGAGCAGTTCGGTGGAAACGCAGGCCGATGGCAAAGTACGAATGACAGGACGTCCGAGGTACGCCCGGAACGCGGAAGAATTTCTGAACATTTATCAGGGAATGAGCCAGCACGCTTCGCGAGTGCTGGTGCAGGAGTTCGTCGATGGCGAGGGCACCGGCTATTTCGCGCTGATGCATCACGGCGATTTGCGAGCGGAGTTTGCGCACCGGCGGATTCGCGACGTTCATCCTACGGGATCGGGCAGCGCGCTTCGAGTCAGCGTCGAACCGGATCCTCAAGTTCGCGCGGCCTCGCTGGCGATGCTCAAGGAATTGCATTGGCATGGGGTCGCGATGGTTGAGTTCCGGCAACTCCCCGGCCAGCCGCTGGTCTTCATGGAGGTCAACGGGCGCTTCTGGAATTCTTTGCCTCTCGCCTGCTACGCGGGCATGGACTTTCCGGCGCTTTTGGAGCCGATGGCTGAAATGGGCGATATCGAGCCGGAAGGCGCGTACCCCACCGGAGTCTGCTGCCGTTGGCTGCTGGGAGACGTGCGCCACCTCATCGAAGTTTGGCGGGGAGCACCCGCGGGATATCACAGAACTTTTCCCGGCAGATGGGGCACGCTACTGGCGGTAATGACACCGCGGCCCGGAACCTTCCACGATAACTTTCAGTGGCGCGATCCCTGGCCAGAATTTGGGGACTGGCTCAGCTTGATGGAACGCGCTTTTCACAAGGCCCGAATGTAGATGGGCGACCGAATGAGGCTTGGATGGCACAACACGGCACAGTTTTCCTGATGTATCACGAACTGTCGCTTCCGGACAGGCAGTTGTGCCACGCCGAGCCTGGATACGTGCGCTACGTCGTCGCTGCATCTGATTTTCGCCAGCACATGAAGCGTTTCGCGGCAGAAGGCTGGCGCTGCCGAAACGTGAGCCAGTCGCTCGAATCGTTCCATACCAACAGCGTCTGCATTACATTTGACGATGGCTGCGAGACGGACCTGCTTTGCGCAGGGCCGGTCCTCCAAGAACTGGGTCAGGCCGCGACGTTTTATATCACCGTCGCTTTCCTGAATCAGCCCGGCTATTTGACCCATGCGCAAGTCCGCAGCTTGAGAAGCGCGGAATTTGAGGTCGGATGCCACTCTATGACCCATCCTTATCTCACCGACATTGACGACACACGCCTTCGCGTCGAAACCGGAGAAGCCAAAGATCGACTGGAACAAATCACGGGGGCGCCGGTGCAACATTTTTCGTGTCCGGGAGGACGATGGGACCGGCGAGTGCTGGAAGCGGTCAAGCGCGCCGGCTTTAGGAGCATGGCGACCAGCCGGACGGCGATGAACCTGGCGAGCACCGATCCTTTCGCGCTGAACCGGGTCGCCGTGTTGCGGGGCACGAGCGTCGAACAAGTGATGCGCACAGGCCGCGGCCAGGGCTTATTCCTCGCACAGTGGAAGGAGAGTGCGAGAGACGCGGCGAAGCGCATGCTGGGAAACTCGGCCTATGACGCCATTCGCGGCCTCGTTCTCGGTTCCAAAACCGATTCGACGTCCCCGCCTGACGGCCATACCTAAATCACCTTCCCTGGAGCACAGTAGGGGCTGTTGTGGAAACGACCGGTCATGATTTACGTGGTGAACCGCTCGCTCCCAAAGCAAGGAAACCCCCGGTATACAATGCCGTCGGCAGGTGTCCAATCAATGCGAATTATGGCTCAGTCTGGAGGCGTTTTGTGCGAGTCCTCGACTTAGGTTGCGGATCGGGGCGGGACCTAGCTTCATGGGGTGTCACCACTCTAGATGCGGTGACAGGATTTGACATCGACAACAGCCGTCTGGTTATTGCCAAGGTGCAATTTCCAAATCGAACCTATCTGCAAGGCGCCGGTGAATGCTTGCCATTCGAGGATGAGAGTTTTGATCGGGTAATTTCCGCCGTTGCTCTCCCCTACATGAATATTCAGAAAGCGCTCGCGGAAGTTCACCGCATCCTCGTTCCTGGCGGCGGTGTGTCGTTAAGCGTGCATCTCGCGAGTTTCACCATAGCGGAACTTCTCCACAATGCCATCCCAAAACCAGCCCCCACGCTCTTTCGGCTATACGTACTGGCAAACGGGTTATTGTTCCACTGCACCGGCCGGACTGTCAGGTTCCTGAAGAAGAGGACGGAATCGTTTCAGAGTGAGCGAGGAATGAGGGTCGCACTGAATCGTGCGGGATTCGTCAATCTTTCTTTCACTCGTGCAACTGGGCCGGCGGGAGAAACTTGTATTGTGGAAGGAAGAAAATTGAAAGTTATCGCGCCCTTCCCTGCGGCTCGCGCCCGCTAAAGCCAGAGGTGGACTCGTTCCGCTGAGGACGTCGAGGAAATTGGGACTTAATATTTTCGACACGACCTGCCGGCCCGCCCGCTCCCGGCCGCCGTCCCGCTTCGAATGTCGCATCGTCAGCGGTGCAACACGAACCCGCTGGCCGAAAAACACGTTTTATACACGGGCTGCTAAGCGATCTTTTCCTTTGACGCTTCGGTAAAGCCTCGCAAGACCTGCCCCGCTGACCATTACCCCCCATGTACTTCCGGTTGCTACGAGGACAATGCCCTTCGTTATCTACGCGTTTCATATTCTTTCCATCTACAGTGACGAAAGGAGAGAACAACTCCGACCAACTCTATTCGATCGACTCTATAAATCGCGAGGCCACTCATGTTCTTGGAATCGTCCCCCGGTTACCTCCAGTCGAAAAGACTGCCCAGATTCCAGCAAGTCGCAGCAGCAGTTTTCATTACGGCCGTCACTATCATTTCGATCGGATGCTCCGGCGTCTCGCCCACTTCAAACCAAACGCCGTTCTCCGGCACCGGGCTAAGCCTATCGCCCTCTGCAGTCACTCTCAGTTCGGGAGCAGTGCAGCAATTCTCCGCTGCCTTCAAGTCGGCCAGTAACACGAGCATTATCTGGAAAGCCACTGCCGGCTCCATTTCCTCGAGCGGCCTCTACATGGCGCCTTCCGTCACTTCGCCGACCATCGTGATAGTAACCGCCACGAGCCTGGCCAACGGCGCAAACGCTGCCAGTTCCCAGGTTACGGTCACCCCGCTGCTGAAGATGGCGGTGACCGCGACCGCGCTTCCCGGAGCGACCCAGGGAACGGCGTACAGCACAGATCTGCAGGCGCGGGGCGGGAATACTCCCTTCCAATGGTCGATCACTGCGGGAGCTTTGCCAGCGGGCTTGACACTGGGTAAAAGCAACGGGGCAATTTCGGGTATGCCCTCAAAGAGCGGAAACTTCATTTTCTCCATTACAGTAACGGACGCAAATTCGAAGTCCGCGAGCGGGTCTTATAGCATCGCTGTCGCGGCAGCGCCTTCCACGTCGTCACCTTCTTCTTCATCTTCGTCTTCTTCTACCTCATCTTCATCTTCTTCTACCTCATCTTCATCTTCGTCATCAACCTCGACAAGTTCGACGAGTTCGACCAGCACCGGCTATGACGGCCCGGCAGAGCTTCCGGAAGTCTACGTGCAGAGCGATATGGTAGATACGCCGGCGCCCGGCAGCATCATTTCTGTGCCCGCGGGTGGAAATCTACAGAACGTAATCAATAACGCGCAATGTGGACAAACAATCGCGTTGCAGGCTGGAGCGGTCTACACCGGCTTTTTCACATTTCCTGATAAAGCTTGCGACGATAGCCACTGGATTATCGTCCGCACCAGTGCCCTCAGCAGCCTGCCCGCCGAGGGCACACGGGCTACGCCTTGCTATGCCGGTGTGAGTTCGCTGCCTGGACGCCCGGCTCTGAACTGCAAATCGACCGCGAAGGTTATGGCGCGGCTTCAGTTCTCAGGCACAGGAAGCGGTCCGATCGTTTTAGAGAACGGCGCGAACCATTACCGCTTTATTGGTTTGGAGATCACCAGAGCGCCCGGCACCGCAGTTGTCTATAATCTCGTTTTCAACCAGAAGGCCGCCAGCTCGAACCACATCATTTTTGACCGCTCGTGGTTTCACGGAACTGCTCAGGATGAAACGCAACGTGGCGTTATGTTGGATGGCACGAGCTACGCTGCCGTCATCGATTCTTATTTCTCTGACTTCCACTGCGTCGCACTCACCGGTGCGTGCACAGACTCGCAAACCGTTGCTGGAGGACTCGGTAGTATGGCGTCTGGCTCGTGGAAGATCGTCGACAACTTTCTCGAAGCCGCCGCCGAATCCATTCTTTTTGGGGGAGGGTATGCAACGGTCACCCCTACCGACATCGAGATTAGGCACAATCACTTGTTCAAGCCGCTGACTTGGATGAGGGGGCAACCGGGATATGTGGGCGGGCGCGACGGCAACCCGTTCATCGTCAAGAATGGATTCGAACTGAAAAACGCGCAACGGGTTCTTTTCGAGGGCAATATCGTGGAGAACGCGTGGGGCGGATTCTCGCAATATGGTTTCGGGATCTTGCTCACTCCCAAGAATCAGGCAATGGGCTCGAGCAATGTATGCCCAGCCTGCCAAGTCACTGACGTCACCATTCGATACTCAACCGTAAGCCACGTAGGCGATGGAATGCAGATTGCGAACGCCCTTTCCTCCAACGGTGGGGCACCTATGGCCGGAGAACGCTACAGCATTCATGACATAACCATCGATGATATCGACGATGTAAAATTCGGCGGGTACGGCACCTTTGCCCAAGTCTCCACCGGCGCGGGCGCGCCGGTGTTATCGCAGGTGACGATCAACCACGTCACGGCATTTCAGCCGAAGGCGATGCTGATTCTGGGGGACTTCACGACGGTGAATCCCAAGATGCCCGGCTTCGAATTCACCAACAACATCGTGAATGGGGGATCGGCTACGATCCAGACAACGGGGGGAGGGACGGCAAACTGCGCATATCATCCGGCGCCGCTGACCGTGCTGGAGGCCTGTTTCGACCCTTATGGGTTCTCGCACAACGCCGTTATCGCCACCCCGTTGTTCTTCAGTCCCAGCAAATACCCGTCTGGCAACCTCTTCCCGATTTCAGCCGTTGCCGTGCAGTTTGTGAACTACAATGGCGGCAACGGCGGCAACTACCAACTGCAGAGCACCAGCCCATACAAAAATGCTGGAAGCGATGGAAAGGATTTGGGAGCCGATATAGCGGCGATTCAGACTGCGATCGCTGGCGTCGAGTAGTACCTGATCGGGAAATTGCATCATCAACTGAAACTTAACAAGCGCGACTTTCGGTATTCACCGAAGTCGCGCTTCTTCTCGGATACCCTCATATCTGCTACATTGAAACGAGTTTACGCCGCGTCTTTGTGAGCTGCCGTGGGTTGACCTTGCTCCCGCGATTCGCTCATTCAAAAAAGGATCGTGCTTCCATGAAGTTCATTTGCCCGTACATCTCCGGAATCACTTTTTTTCTTCTTTCGTTTGCCATCCTGCCTTACGGAATTTGTCTGGATCAACTCTGGGTGCCTGGGTTGAGTGGGACTGCTCAGGCTGAGTCCACGGCCGGGGGTGGATTCGATGGTCCGGCTGAATTGCCGAGAGTGCTAATCGATAGTGCCCTGCGCAGTACTCCCGCTCCCGGCAAAACCATTGCCGTGCGCGCAGGGGAAGACGCCTCGAAAGCCGTCGCCCAGGCGTCCTGTGGAGATACCATCGAATTACAAAGCGGTGCCACCTTCGGCAGCCTTCACTTGCCCCAGAAGAATTGTGATGACTCCCACTGGATCGTGATACGAACCAGCGCTCCTGATTCCAAGCTGCCCCCGGAAGGCACTCGCTTGACGCCATGTTATGCAGGTGTGGCATCCCTGCCCGGCCGGCCGGCGTTGAACTGCGCCGCGGCGGGCAATGTTCTCGCCAAAATTGAGTTCAGCTTGAGAGGCTCCGGGCCGGTCGTGTTTGCACCCGGAGCGAATCACTACCGCTTGATCGGCTTGGAGGTGACCCGCACTGACTCGCCAGGAATCGTCTATAACCTGATCGGCCCAAACAAGGGGACTGCGGACCACATTGTGCTCGATCGCATGTGGATCCATGGAACGCCGCAAGACGAGACGGTTCGCGGCTTGATGCTCAGTCAGGTACGGTATGTCGCCGTAGTGGACTCCTACTTTTCTGATTTTCATTGCACCGCCAAAACGGGCGCATGTGTCGATGCCCAGGCCATTGCCGGAGGAGTGGGCGAAGATCCGATGGGGCCGTTCAAAATCGTGAACAATTTTCTCGAAGCTTCCGGAGAATGTATTATCTTCGGTGGAGGCGCGGCCAAGGAGACTCCCACCGACATCGAGATTCGACACAATCATTTTTTCCGGCCGATGACCTGGATGAGGGGACAGCCCGGGTTCGTGGGCGGACGCGATGGGAATCCTTTCATTGTAAAGAATCTGGTCGAACTGAAGAATGCGCAGCGCGTCTTGTTCGATGGAAATATTCTGGAAAATTCCTGGGGAGGTTTCACCCAAGCCGGCTTTGGCATCCTTCTTACGCCGAAGAATCAGGCCAGAGGTACAGGGAACGTGTGTCCGAGTTGCCTTGTTACCGATGTGACCATCCGCAACTCGATTATCAGCCAGGTCGCGGATGGCTTCCAGATTGCGAACGCCCTTTCCGACAACGGGGGACTTCCCAGGGATGGCGGCCGCTACAGCATCCATGACGTTGTTGTAGACGATATTCGACCTGATATCTACAATGGCTTCGGGGTATTCGCGCAACTCTCCATGACACCAGGGCTCTCAGCTACCCCTAGACTGCACGATGTCCTCATCGATCACGTAACCGCTTTCCCTCCCCGCAGCCTGTTCATTATCGGTGGACCTCGCACCGATCCGAGAATGACGAATATTTCGATCAGCAACAGTATCTTCACGACCGGTCCACAAGTGATTGTGACGACGGGCGGAGGCGTGGAAAGAAACTGTTCGGCGCAGCCCCAGAACAGGTCTCCGCAAGATATTTTCTCGCAGTGCTTTACCTCCTCCAGCTTCCAAAATAACGTGATCATTGGCGGAGACGGGGGCTGGCCTAAAGGGAATAAGACACCTGGGAACATTCGTGATCTCGGCTTTGCAGATCGCGAGAACGGGTATGACAAATACCGCCTTTCCCATACCAGTAAATTCCGGCACTCGGCAACCGATCAGAAAGATGTGGGCGCAGATCTCGATGCGATCGAGCACGCGACCATGGGGGCGCAGTAACCTGCTCCCAGGAAACCCAGACCTATATCCATGAAGCAACTTCTTCGGAAGGGCCTTAACCAGATTGTCGTCGACGAGGTTCCGGATCCCGTACTCACGGCGCATCATTTGATCGTGCGTCCCTACTATTCGCTGATCAGCAGCGGAACGGAGACGGCGAGCATCCATCGCGGAGGCGCGATTGGCGCGCTTGCCGAGAAACCGTCCTATTTCGGAAAGATTATCGATGTAATGAAGAACGAAGGGCCCGTGCGCACCACGCGCGAGGTTCTGGCGAAGCTGAACGAGTATGCAGTGCTCGGCTACTCGGGGGCGGGGATAGTGACCGAGAAGCATGCCGGAATCTCCGATATCGAGGTTGGAGATCGCGTCGCCTACGGCGGCGAAGGCACGGGACACGCCGAGGCGATTCTGGTCGGCCGCAATCTGGTCGCGAAAGTTCCTGAAAGCGTTCCCTTTGAGCACGCTTGTTTCACCACCCTGGGCAGCATCGCTTTGAATGCGGTTCGAATCGCCAATATTTCGTTAGGGGAAAAAGTCGCGGTCATCGGCCTCGGCTTGGTGGGACAGTTGGTCGCGCAGCTGGCGCGCCTGCAGGGAGGATACGTTCTCGCCGTCGATCTCAAACCGGACCGCGTAAATCTGGCCGGTCAGCTCGGTGCCGATGCCCCCATGATTGGCGGATCCGATATTGCCGAGCGTGTCAGTGCACTGACCGGTGGATTGGGCGTAGACGTTGCGATGATCGCAGCCGCGGCGAAGTCTGACGCCCCCTGTCGCCTCGCCGTACAGATTTGCCGCGACCGGGGTCGCATTGTGGATGTGGGCGCCGTGGAACTGTCTTTCCCCTGGTACGAAAGCTATCTCAAAGAACTTCAGATTTTCATGGCTCGCGCTTACGGCCCGGGGAGCTACGACCCAGCCTATGAACGACAAGGCCAGGATTATCCACTCCCTTATGTTCGCTGGACCGAAAAGCGCAACATGGAAGAGTTCCTGCGCCTGATGGCGCAGCAGCGGCTACAAATTGAAGATCTGATCACGCATCGTTTTCCGCTCGAAGATGCGGCTAGAGCCTATGAAGTGATCATGGACTCGAGCCAGACCAGCCTGGCGGTCCTGCTCAAGTATCCGGCCAATGAGAGCGGCAAAAGCAAAGCCGCGCCCCGATTGGCCCGCAAGGTCGAAGTCGCCCATGCAGCAACTCCGAGCTCTGACTTCGGCGTAGCCTTGGTTGGAGCCGGGAATCTGGCTCGCTGGGTTCACCTGCCAAATCTGAAGAAGACACCCGGCGTGCACCTGCGTGCTATTCAGTCCAGCAGCGGAGCGCGCGCGAAAGGCTACGCTCTCCGGTTCGGAGCGGAATATTGCACGTCGGCTTACGATGAGATCCTGAGCGACCCAAGCGTACAGGTTGTGGTGATTGTGAGTCGAAATCCACAGCATGCCGCTCAGGCCCTGGCTGCGCTGCGCGCGGGTAAGCATGTCTTCGTGGAAAAACCGATGGCGCTGACGGAAGATGAGTGCCGCTCCATTTACAACGCCGTCGCCGAATCGGGCAAACAGCTCACCGTCGGATTCAACCGGCGCTACGCGCCCAGCTATATCCGCTTAAAGGAACAGATTGCCAAGCGCACGGCGCCCGCGGTACTGAACTGCCGCATCAACTCTCCCGGCATTTCCGGTTCCTATTGGATGGCGGACCCCGCGATTGGAGGAGCGATCCTCGGGGAAGCCTGCCATTTCGTCGACCTGATGTATTGGCTTCTCGGCTCCGAACCGGTGCAGATTTTCGCTTCTTCCCTTCCGACGGACACGAAGGATCCGATCGGGCAAAACAATATGGTGGCGAGCTTCTCGTTTGCCGACGGCTCCGTGGCCAATCTGACTTACTGCACTGTGGGAAGCCGCACTTCGGGGGGCGAGCGCGTGGAAGCATTTGCCCCGGGAGTGGGTGCCACCGCGGAGAATTTCAAGCAGTCGATCGTCCGCCGCGGCGTTGTGACTAAACGGTCCAGTTGGTTTGCGGAGAAAGGCTATGAAGAGCAGATCGGAAATTTCTTTTCCGCATTACGGCAAGGCAAACCGACAGAGCCGAATGTTCGGGACGGCATACGCGCCACGCTCGGGTGCCTGCGCATGCTGCAATCGGCACTTGAACACCAGCCCTGCTCCTTTGAGTTAGATGGCTTCCTGGAGCAATCTGAACCTCAATGAGGGTACTCCAGCTCGGGCCGTATCCGCCTCCGCACGGCGGGGTGCAAACCAACCTCGTGGCCATCCGTTCTTTTCTGCGGCAGCACGGCATCCCATGCACGGTCATCAACATTACTCGCCATCGCAGGTCGGATGCGGATGAAGTCTATTACCCGAAAGGGCCCTTTCAGCTTCTGCAACTTCTGGCGCATCTGAACTACGATGTCATCCATTTGCACATCGGCGGAATGCTTTCCAGCCGTTTGCTGTCGCTGGCTCTGGCTTGCACCGCGCCACGCGCGAAATCGGTAATGACATTTCACTCTGGCGGATTTCCTTCGACGCCGGAGGGACAGGCGCTGAGGCCCACCTCCTACGCAGGATTTGTGCTTCGCCGCTTCGATGGAATCATTGGAGTCAATGACGAGATCATTGGTTTCCTCCACAGAATGGGCGTCAGGCCCGGGCGAGCCCGCCTGATCTCTCCGTATTCCTTCTTGACGGACGATTCCTCAGCCGCGCTCCCGGCGGCGTTATCCGATTTCTTTGCCGCGCACAATCCCGTGCTTCTTTCGGTGGGATTGCTCGAACCCGAGTACGATCTCCCGCTGCAGATCGGGGCCTTGCCGGACATTCGCAAATCCTTTCCACAAGCCGGGCTCTTGCTGATCGGATCAGGAAGTCTCGAAGAGATGCTTAGAACGAAAATTCAATCGAGTCCCTGCGGAGAACACATCTTGCTGGCCGGCGATGTCGAGCATGCTCCAACCGTGGGGGCGATCCGGCGCGCCACTGTCATGCTCCGTACCACACTTTATGATGGCGACGCGCTTTCTGTGCGAGAAGCCTTGCAACTCGGCACGCCCGTGATCGCCACGGATAACGGCATGCGTCCCGCGGGAGTGCGTCTGACGCCGAAATCCGATTCACAGGCTCTGCTAGCAGCCGTTGATGAACAACTGCAGCAGCCGGCGCAGCGCAAAACTTCATCCAGCGTCGGCGAAAATAATTTGCAGGCTGTTTTGGATTTCTATCGAGAGCTGCTGGAAGGCAAACTGGACTAAGTATTGACCGACTCCGGAATCAGATCCAGGAAAGATCGCGAGTCACGAACAATTGTCCGAGTGGCGTCTTGGCCTTGAGATGAAGCTTGGTATCGAAGTAGAACCGGTACATAGCGCGCATACGGCGCAGGTCGGCACGATTCAGCGCGTCGCGATCCTTGGTCGCCAGTTCGTATCCGTTCTCTTCCAACGTGTTCCCGACCAACCCTTCGAACGTCGCGAGTTCCTCGGGCGAGTATGCGGCGCGCCAGCGTCCAGTGGGATTGAAGTCTTCCTTTGATCCGTCCTGGAACGAGCTGTTGGGGGCGCTGACCGAGCCAATTCCCACTTGCCGGATCCGGTCGTAATCCAAAGGCTGCGCAATGAAATCGCCCAATCGTGCCAGGGTTTCGTGAGGATGCTGCACCAGTTCTTCGAAATGCACTTCCGTATAATCCGCGCCCAGGTTACGCCCGTCGCGCCGCCCCTTGTTCACCATCCATTCCCAATAGAGTCCGGCCACCATTTTTGATGGCTTGCGGTCCCAGGGAAGCCGATGAATGTAGCCGAGTTTGTCGGTGGAAAGCGCCACGTCGCGGCCATCGCGGATGATGTGAATGACCAACGCATCAGGAATCGTTTCCTTGATGCGGTGAAGGTGCAGCAGGTGCTCGGGAGTGGTATCGGCCCAGCGCTCAACTCCCTGCTGCCGGGCCATCTCCGACATGATGATCCGAAGAAAGTCGCCGCCATTCCTGCACTCGCTCATTACCTTTGCAGCGATTTCCTCTCTATCCAATCCTGACAAGGTATAAAGTCTGCTGTTGTACCAGGCTTCGAGCAGGTGACGTTTGTTGCGCTCGACAGACAAGTCCCCGAACCGCGGCTCCAGAAGATTGATGACGTTTGACTCTACCCGGTACACCGCAAAATTCCCTGCGGACAACAGCATGTGATAAAGCAGTGTGGTTCCGGAGCGGCCACAGCCCAGGACAAATACGGGCGCCAGACTGCGGGTTCGAACTCGCGTCGGGGATGTAGTCATGGTTGTGGACCGGAGAGGGTCGACATACGGCACATCCTGCGAAACCGCTACGTTGCGCTGACTCCCGAGGGCAACTGCGACTCCATTGCACCGCGCATCGGCCCGCGAACCTCACTGCTTCGAATTTCAGGCGCCCGGCGCGGAACGCCCCAGGACGAGCGGGCTTCCAGGAAATTTCTATGCCAGAGTTCCAGCACCAGCATGCGCCACAAAATTCCGGAACGATTGCGCCGACCTCGAACATGTTCATCGATCAGAGTTTGAATGGCCGCTCTCTTGAAATATCCGCGTTGCAGCGTCTTCGGCTCCAGCAGAATTCCCCAGAAGTTGGATTTCAGATCGTTGCGCATCCACTCCACCAGCGGCAACTGGAAGCCTTGTTTCCGACGATAAATCACTGATGCTGGGATTCCAACTCGTTCCGCCAGCTTCTTCAGAATTCTTTTTCGTGTGCCTGACCGGAATTTCCAGTCTGCTGGCAAGGACGCAACCCACTCGACAAATTCATGGTCGAGCATCGGCACACGCACTTCGAGCGACGTGGCCATGCTCATCCGGTCGACCTTCGCGAGAATATCGCCATTCAAATAAGTCTTGGTGTCGAGATACAGCAATCGGCTGAGCCGATCCTTGGCCGGGGCCTCGTCGTAAAGCCGCTGCCACTCCGACAAGGGACTGGGAAGGCGTACCGCATTCTGCAGAAACTCGGGTGAAAACCAGCCCCGCTCTCGATGCAAGGCAGGAAGGAACGACATCGCATCCAGATATCGATCGCGATCGTTCAGAGAAGCATTCCACGCGCGATTCTTGCCGTACATTCCAGCGGGAATGAGACCGTGAATTCGACTGCGGTAGAGCGGGCCCAGCCAGCGCTGCAACGGGTTCCCGTCCGATTGCTGCATGGCCGTGAGGTAACGGTCATAGCCGGCAAACAGTTCGTCGCCGCCATCTCCCGACAGGGCCACGGTAACTTTCTGCCTCGCCATGCGGCAAACATAGTACGTCGGAAGCATAGACGAATCGCCAAACGGCTCTTCCAGCATCCCTGAAAGATAGGTCAGCGTTTCTTCCAGATCTGGATCGAGAATCAGCTGGTGATGATCCGTGCCAAACCGCTCGGCAACGGCACGAGCGTGTTCAGATTCATTGAATTGCTCTTCGCGAAAACCGATGGAAAAAGTTTGCACCGGCTTGCTGCTGGATCGCGCCATGAGTGCAACCACGATGGAGGAATCCACGCCGCCGCTCAGCAAAGCTCCCAGCGGCACGTCGCTGATCAGCCGGATGCGGACCGCTTCTTCCAGACGCGACTCCAACTGTTGTAGACACTCTTCCTCGTCGATGGGAGGGTGCGTGCCATACGCAGGCACGTCCCAGTACCGCCGAATTTTGATTTCGCCGTCGCGAAACTCCATCGAGTGTCCGGCGGGCAGCTTCCGAATCTGTTGGAAGGCCGTGTGCGGATCAGGAATATAGCCGAAGTAGAAATACTGAAGCAGGCCCTCCGGATCCGTCTCTGCTAATTCGGGATGCACGGCGAGAATTGTCTTGATCTCTGATCCGAACAGCAGCCGGCCCTGATGGAGCGCATAGTGCAAAGGCTTCTTCCCCAGGCGGTCGCGCGCCAGCAGCAGAGAATTTTTTCGCTCGTCATACAATGCAATCGCGAACATGCCGCGAAGCCTCTTGACGCAATCGGCTCCCATCTCCTCGTAGAGATGGACGATCACTTCGGTATCACTGTGGGTGTAGAACGTATGGCCGCGGTCTTCCAATTCGCGGCGAAGATCGGGGAAGTTGTAAATCTCGCCATTGAACACGACCCACACAGTTCGGTCTTCGTTGTGGATAGGTTGTTTGCCGCCGGAGAGGTCAATGATGCTGAGGCGCCGCATGCCCAATCCCACGGGACCGCGGGCGTAAACGCCTTCATCGTCGGGTCCACGGTGCACGATGGTCTGACACATCTGGTGGACGGCGGCGGCGTCAATGACGTCTCCGCGTCTCCCGGCCATTCCGGCAATGCCGCACACTAGCGCATCTCCTGCTGGCTCTGCGAGCGACCGGATCCGGCGTGAAGAGGCTTACGGCCCTGTACCGCGATGGGCTGGTCAATAACTCGTAAGTCCTCGAGTCCGCAACTCTCGAACCAGCGAAAAACTTCCTCGTAGGTGTGTTTGGACTGATACCAGGGGGAGTACCAGTCGAACGTGTCGAGGATTCTCCAGGTCCGGTCGCGATGGAATGCCATCGGGATCGCGTATCGCAACGCACCGCTGGCCGGACGCCCGACCAGAGGAATTTTCCTCAACACCTGATGAATGCCGTAAAGAGGAACCACTCCGTAACAGAGAGCATGGAGCGTGCCTGGCGACATGCGCCGCGTGACTTTGCGGTACACGTCGCTCATTCGGTACCACTTGTTGTAGGCACTGTAGAGCCAAATCGCGATGCGGCCGCCGGGTTTCAATAGTCCCGGAAGCGACTTGAAGGCGCGTTCACAATCCGGCGTGTGGTGCAGAACTCCGATGCTGTAAATGAAATCGAAACTTTCCGGGGCAAAGGGAAGCTGGAAAACGTCGGCCTGAAATATCGTGGCCTCGCGATCCGCAAGATTTCTGGCTGCTACTTCCGCGGCCAGGCTGAGGTCGATGCCGACGACGTGCGCTCCCCAGCGCGTGGCGATGTCGGCAAAACGCCCCATCCCGCAACCGACATCCAGAACCAGTTTCCCGGCAAGGTCTTGGGGACGAAACCCGGTGCGTTCGCGAAAGTCGTTCTCAGAACGCTTGTTCTCATGGGTATCCAGTTGCGTGCGGGCGTGCACGTGCCACTGAAATCCAAAGCTGCCGGTATATTGCTGAGCGTCGACAAAGCGGAAGACGCCATCCACGCAGGGATACTTGCGGCCGCAACCGGAGCACACCAGCTCGTTCTCCCGCGCGTCCAGCGGACCCCGACACGACAGGCAGCGAAGAATCGCCAGTACTTCTTCAGCGACTGTAGATTGGCTGAGGCCGACCGAACCGCTCATACGTTGTTTTCCTAAAATTCTGCTTCTCGCCCGACAGCCCACTATTCGGAGCCGTCTGGTTGACAATTCGCACCATGGCGCACGTGTACGCCACCATAAAATAGGGATACAGGTTATATTCCGTGGAAGCAAAAATCGCTCCCGCGAGATACGCCACAAGGCCGGCCCACAACGCCTGGGTGAAAAGCTTAAATTCCGGATCCTCCCGGTAATGCTGCGATTTCTTTACGCTGGCGATGTTTTTCAAGGCCGCGCCAATCGACATCAGGAACAGAATCAGGGCGGGAAATCCGCCCTCTGCCGCCAGTTCCGTGTACGTGTTATGCGCAACCCTCCAACTTTCGTCGACTAACGCGAAACAACCCGGCCCAATGCCAAACACGGGATGGGTCAACGCAATCATCACGCTCTTCTTCAGAAGCTCTTTCCTGGCCTGGAGAGAGCCCTTGTCGCCGGAACCCTCGATGTTGCCCATGAAAATGCTTTCTACGCGAATCCGATAGTGCGCGGTCGAGAGAGCGGCTCCCAGGCCGAACAAAAGAGTTGCAGCTGTAATCACGACGATATAGTGACGCTTGCCCTTAATCCCGTACTCCCAGACGCAAACCACCAGCGAGAGAAGAAACGCCAGCAGTCCGCTTCGCGAGTAGGTCAGAACGACACCGAGGGCCATGAAAATCAATCCGATAACCCAGATCGCCTTTTTAAAGCCACGGGCGTGCAGCATGAAGGCCACACCGAGTGGAAAACTGATGGCGATGTTGATCGCAAGATCGTTAGGATTCTCCAGGATGCTCTTTTGAATGCCCGCCAGCCGTCCCTCTTCTGTATGGTGGAGCACGATGGAAAAGAAGGTGACAAGAGCGACGGCACTCACCTGGATCCATAGCAGTTTGCGCAACTGCTTAACCGTGACTACCGCCAAGCTGATCAACATGGCAACAATCACCCCTTTGGCAAACTTCTCAAAAACCGTGGAAAACGCGCCGCCACGCCACAGTGCGAACGGGATACATAATGCCAGTTGGAACAACAGCAACCACAGAAATTTGACGGCTCGCGGGATCTTCGTGTTCCCGCCCATCATTCCGACGAGAAGGGCCACTCCTCCAATGGCAGCGACAATTCTGGCCAAAGGAACATATTGCAGCCCCGGAATATAGTCCTCAGGCCTGTAGTAGTAAAGCACCGAGAAGGTCAACAGACAGCCATAAACAAACGGACGCCGTCCTTTGAACGCTAACTCTTTGGCACGCGCGCTCCAGGCCGGCGAAACGCTTCTCGGAGGCTCCAATGTCGTCTGCATATTCATGAAATACTCTCTGTAGAATCTCCCGCGGCCTATTCGCCGAACTAACGTTTCCCCACATCAAACTTACCAATGGGCACTACGATGTCGTAGGGGAGAGTCAGCATTCGGATTCGAAGCATCTTGTCAGCTGGCGGAGCCCAGTGTTTGTTTTCATAGAGCAGAAGACTCTCCCCCTTCCAACTGGATTCATTACTGGAAATCGGGAAACGGCCCAGCAACTGGAATTGGTCGGTTTGTAACTGCTCTCGCAGAAGGCGCTGCGCGTCGTATCGCAGCAGCGAGCTTTCTGAGACGACCACGAAGCGGACTCCATCGCCGCGAAAGATATCCGCTAGGTCCTGCCGGCTGTGTACTAACTCCTCGCTGCTCTGACCGGGACGGATATCATCGGCATAAAGTGACTTTCGCAAAACTATAAAATGCCTGCTCGGATCTAGGGCGCGCATGTAGAAAACGAAGTTGCCGGGCACGCGTCCGTCAAATAGCACCACCCCGGCGTGATATTTGTTCACGAGTTGGGAAGCCACTGCTTCATAGCCTGAGATGTAGGGGCGTTGCTGGCTCCAGGCGGGTAAGGCGAGCGCCGCAACCAAGAGTGCTGCGACTGCGCGCATGGCGAAGCGCAGCTTGGGTTGCTCAAAGAACTGGGTCAACAACCCTACTGCAAAGTAAACCAACGGCGGGAACCAGTAGATCGCAAACCGTGCCTCTTTTTGTCCAAAGAAAGAGAAGGTGAAGTACCCCGCGGCGATCCAGCAAAGCATCATCATCGTTTGATTTCGCCGGTTCCATCGCCGTGCGAATACCAACCCGGCAATCGCTAGTGCAAGCAGAGCCGGGGAAAAAGTCGAGGGCAACGATCCGAGGTAATAGGTGACTCGCTCCAATCCCCTCATGCGATGAGAACCCAGATCATTCGCCACCGCGTTTCCCTGAAGCCAGAGCATCGCCACCAGAAACGGTCCAGCCACCAATACCAGCAGCACAGCAACAAACACCACCTCACGCCGAATCACGAGGTTCCATTTCCGCGTCATGAGCAAGGTCAGCAGGCAAAAAACCAGCAGATAAACGCTTGTCTGCTTGCACAACAGGGCTGCCGTCAGCCAAAAACCGAAAAGGTAGAGAGAACGGCTGCTGTCGTCAGCCAAGTACCGCATCCAGTATCGAATCACGGCCACGCCGAGAGCCAAAGAGGGAATCTCCAGCATGATCGTCTTTTCAAATACCAGCATCGTCGGAAGCAGACCCAGCACCGCAGTACAGATCGCGGCGGTATAGGAATTCTGCAGTTCTTCTACGAGGAGAAACCATTCGTAAAGCAGCAAAATCGTGAACAGCAGGATCGTAAGTCTGGCCGACACAACCGAGGCGCCAAAAAGCCTAAAGCTCAAGCCCTCGAAAAGATAGAACAGCGGCGGCCAGTGGAGAATTGCAACCGCTGGATATTGCGCGTAGTACGTATAGGCATACTGCACTGGATGCCGCAACGGCAGATCATGCAGAGCATCGGACACGAATAATCCCGTAACCGCGTGTTGTGCCTCATCGACGTTATAATCGAATTCTCCGGTGTGAATATCACGCACGGCCATGAGACAAACCAGCGCGATGGAAGCAACAAGCAGAACCCACCGACCGAATTCGACCGAACGCACGGATACCTGAGGCCCTGGGTTTACGGACTCGGGCTTCTGTTGATCTCGTATTTCGGGGCTTGTGGTCACCGCCATGCCGCTCGTCTCCCAAACATGAAATTGGCCAGAGCAACAACCGCAGCACCGTTGAGCAATACAAAGGTACCTGCCGCGTCCGCGACGCGTGCCACAATTCCGTCTCTCGCCAGTTGACTCAAGGAAATCGCGCTCAACGTATAGAACGCCACCTGAGCGAGCAACACCATCCGGTAAAACGGGCCGGTGAGCACCAAAGAGCTAACCATCAATAGAGCTAAAGCGAAAGGAATTGTGAGCCGCAGAAGCTTGTGGCTGACGAATTCAAAGCGGATCGGGTTCGATCCGCTCACCAGCCAGGGAGCCAACTGTACCAGTTGATAGTTGCCGCTAAGCGTGCGCACTTTGCGGGAGAACTCGCGTCCCACACCAAGATTTGGGTCGTCCCACGCTCTAGCCCGGCTATCGAATACCACGCGCTTTCCTTGCCGCACCACCTGCATCGGCAAGTAAACGTCATCCAAGATGGTTCCCGGAGGAACGGCTGTGAGTAACTCCCGGCGGACCGCATATAGCGCACCGGTGGCGCCCACGACCGAACCAGAAGATGATTCCAGTTCGCGCACCTGCTTCTCGATCAGCCAATACAAGCCGAGGCCTTCGCCGCTCTCGCCGACCTTCGCTTCGCCCAACATCAACTCGCCACTCGCACAGCCGACTTCAGGATCGGCAAAGTTTTCTGCCAGAAGCCGGACGGCCGCCGGTTCAATCCTCTGACGCGCGTCCGTGAACACCACAATCTCTCCATGGGCATGAGCAGTCGCGTCATTTAATCCAGAGGCCTTTCCTTGCGCCAACTGGTTCAGCGCCACTCGGATCCGCGGATCGTGCACGTATTCCCGTAGAATCTCGTCGGTGCGATCGGTCGATCCATCGGAGACCACTACCAGTTCGTAGCGGTCCGCTGGATACTCGAGGCTCATCAAGTTCTTCATCTTCGCCTCAAGAATCGTCTCTTCATTGCGCACGACCATCACGATTGAAACGAATGGCGTGTAGGAGCCTCGTCTTACGGGACGAAAGCGCCACAGCATGCGCAGGCGCAGCCAACCGGCATATCCCACAAAGGTGTAGGCAATTAGACCGGCCGAGATCCAGAACAGCCATTTCATGCGCTCATTCCCATCCGCAAATCCTCTTTTACATCTGTTCTGCGCTCGAATAGCCGCAAACTTACTTGGCGCCTCGTCCCAGAAGAACGATCTTGACAGTCTGGAAAACAATCCAGAAATCCAATCCGGTGGACGCGTTCTTGATGTAGAACAGGTCATACTGCAGCTTTTCGCGGGCATCTTCCACGGTATTGCCGTACTTGTATTGCACTTGAGCCCAGCCCGTGATTCCCGGGCGAACGGTGTGACGCACGCCATAATAAGGGATCTCTTTGCTCAACCATTCGACAAATTCCGGACGCTCCGGACGCGGCCCGACAAAATGCATGTCCCCCTTGAGGACGCACCATAGCTGCGGAAGTTCGTCCAGTCTTGAGGTGCGCAGGAATTTGCCCACCCGGGTGATACGGGGATCGTCGTCGGTGGCCCAGGTCGCGCCGGTATCAGCCTCCGCGTCCTGCCGCATGGTGCGAAACTTGTAACAGTAGAAAGTCGCGCCTCCGCGGCCGACTCGCTTCTGACGATACAGGACCGGACCCGGAGAACTGAGTTTTACTGCGAGCGCAACCACCGGGAACAAGGGCAGGGTCAGAATGACGACCACGAAAGCGGCGGCAAAATTGAGAATTCGGCGTAGAATGCGGCTGAAAACGCTAAAGCGGAATCCGTCAGCAAAAATCAGCCAACTGGGATACAGTTGCTCGACTTCGATCCGGCCGGTAATCTTTTCCAGCCACGAAGTCGCTTCCTCCACTTTCACGCCTGCCAGTCGGAGACCGAGCAACTCCTCCACCGGGAGGGTTCCGCGACGGTCGGTCATAGCAACGATGACCCGGTGTACGCGTTTTTTCTGCACCAGTCCAACCAGGTGCGACGCCACAGTCTCGCGCGTAAGGTCGCCTTCAAGGTTCCCCGTCCATCCCACAACGTCGATGCCCAGGTTCCCGCGCTGGCGCAAGCCGTTGAGCAGACGCTGCGCGCGATCGCCGGTGCCCAACACGTAGACCCGCTCGCGGAAGTAAGGCTGCTGCACCAACCAGCCATACGTCACTCGCCACAAGAACAGGGTGAAGGTCAGAATGATAAGGCCAGCAAGCAGCGACCCGTTGCTGGGCAGAAAACGCGGAAAGATGAACGCGACGGCCGACAAGCCCAGCGCCACAAAACCCAGGACCAGCAGCAGACGAAAGGCCTGATCCCAGCCCGCATCCAGACTTGCCGTGTCGTACAGATCCAGCCAGTGCGAAAACAGCACGACCATCCCGGTGACCGCCAGGATCTTCAGGTACCCGCCCTCCACGTTCAGCAGCAGCCACCAGTTTTCCTGGTTCTGCAAGGTTGTCCCGACCACAAACGACAACCAGATGAGCATGGCTTCCACCGCGAGCAGTACCAGTGCCCGCAACGGGTAATACACTCGGAAGAGCCGGATCACTTTTCCCCCTAGGACTCGGTCCTGTTTTTCTGGTAAGCCTCGTAGTAATAGCGGGCGTACGGCGCCGCATCCTTGCTGGTGCCGTTGAGCACAATGCCGACCAGAGACTCATCAGGGAATTCCGTGCGAGCCTTGCGGGCGATCTCGGACGGCGTCGCATTGGAGCGCACCACCATCAACACACCGTCGCAGGCCTTGGACAGCACCGTGGCGTCGGACACAGGGATCGCCGGCGGCGAGTCGATAATGATCCAATCGAACAGCGGCTCGACCCGTTGCAGCAGCATCTTCAAGCGCCCATTGCCCACCATTTCCGCGGGATCTTCGAGGCCAGTGCCGCTGGGGATAAAAAACAGATTTTCCCGATTCCCCCGCTGCATGATGGAAAACTCGTCGTTTTTGCCCTGCAGGTACTCGGACAGGCCGGGCCCCGCCGTCGTTCCCAGCATGATGTGCAGGCGCGGCGCGCGCAGGTCGGCATCGATCAGCAGCACTCTTCGGCCATGCTGCCGGACCATCACCTGCGCAAGATTGGCGGCGGTGAACGACTTGCCTTCCTTCGGCAAGGCGCTCGTGACCAGCAAAGTTTTGAGCGTCATCTTCTCGCGCAAATGGTAGAGCCGGGAACGAAGCGTGCGGTATTGTTCGGTTCCTTCCGCGCCGTCGTTGCCGTTCATGAACAGCATGGTCGACAAGTCCGGTTTCCACTCGGTTTGGGCGCAACGTGACAACAGAGTGTCGACGCTGAACGGGCTGGTGAAACTCGGCATGCCCTGCTCGGCAAGAGCCGCTACGGCCACTGAAGAAGACCGATCCGCCACTGTGGTTGTGTCCGCCACGGAGACTGGCTCGTAGCCGGGCGGTACCCCGCCTCCCTGAGTTGCCGCACGTTCCTGTTCGGCTTTTTTTAAGGCTTCATGAATTCGGCTCATAGTTTCCTTTCCTCGGGGAGGTCCTTTTCTTCCTGTCGCAAACGGTCCGCGAGCGTGGCCAGCGACCGCAAAGCATCCACTACATCGAACTTCTCCGCGCCCGGAACGGGTGTAACCGCGCCGGCGACGGCTGCGGCGGAGCTGATGTGATCCGCCAGATCGAAATCCCGCGCCACTCCGTCCACCACCGCCGGTCCTATGATCTTCTGCTGGTCCACGAACGCACTCACCAGGCAGTGCTCGCACAGGAGATTGATGACGCGCGGAATTCCCGACGCGTAGCGGTGAATCGAGACCACTGATTCGGGTTCGAAAATCTGCTGCCCGTTCGAGCCGGCGATGCGCAGCCGCTGCTGCACGTAGGCCTTGGTTTCGTCCAGAGTCAGCGCATGCGTTTTCGCGCGCAGGGTTAAGCGCTGGCGCAACTGGCGCAACTGCGGTTGCTTCAGTTTCTGCTCCAGTTCCGGCTGGCCGACCAGAACGATCTGCAACAGCTTTTCCGTGAAGGTTTCCAGATTCGTGAGCATCCGGATCTCCTCCAGCACCTCTTCGGACAGGTTCTGCGCCTCATCGACGATGAGCACCGCAGTTTCTCCGGCGCGATAGCGATCCAGCAACCAGTTATAAAGACGCAGCAAAATCTGGCTCTTGGCGCGGGAATCGCAGGGAATGCCGAAATCCGCCATCATGTAATCCAGAAACTGCGGCACGTTCATCCGCGAATTGAAAATGAACGCGGTCGCCACCTGCTGCAGCCGCAACCATTCCAGCAACTTGTTGATGAGCGTGGTCTTGCCTGTGCCCACTTCGCCCGTAAGCAGGACAAAACCCTTCCTGCTTTGAATCCCGTAGGTCAGGCAAGCCAATGCCTCTTCCGTGTGGCGCGTTAGAAACAGATAACGCGGGTCCGGGTTGACATTGAACGGGTTTGCCCGTAGTCCGTAAAACTCTTTATACATAGGTCGTTTCCGAGACGTTCGCGCTTAAACCGACACGGTCTCCTTTTCCGTGTCAGGCTTTTTCTTTCTATGCCAGAACTTGCCGTTTTTGCTTTCCTGAGGTTCGACTCCGACCCAGGGCACGGAGACCAGCAACGGCAACTGCATCGCCGCCTCTGCATCGGCTTCCGTGCGGATCGAGTTATCGCGCAACTCCAGCCACAAAGCGATGCCACAGCCGAGAGCCAGTCCTGCGGCTAGGCCGCCCGCAGCAAAAATCAGGCGGTTCGGAAAACTCTGCGAGTCGGGAAAACTGGCCGGCTGAATTTCGTCCATGCGCTCGCCCTGGGCCTGGCTGGTCATGTTTGCCGTCATGTCCGCCTTGCCTTTATCGGCGAGCAAATCTTCATAGGTCTTCTTGGCGGTGCTGTAGTCGCGAGTGAGTTGCTCGTATTGCTCCTCGACGGCCGGACTCAGCGAGACGCGGCCCTGCAGGGCGGCAATCTCGGGCTGCAATCTTTTTTGCTCCCGCGTGGCAGCCGCAATCGCATCCTCGTACTGGTGGATTTGAATGCGCATTTGCCGGATCTCCATCGGTTCGGTCGCCGAAGCTTTATCGATCGTTGCATCGGTGACATCTCCGGACGACTTGTTCACTTCCGCTAGTTTGGCTTTCACTTCCGCGATATCAGCCTTGGTTTTGATCACGTCCGGATGATCGTTGGTATAGCGCGCCTGCAACTGCAACAGCTGGGACTGCAGATCGGAAAGCTGCTTTTCCAGCGTCTCCGGATTGGTGGAGGACTGCGAAGACTTCCACGCGGCCAACTGCTGCGCCAATAGCGACTCGGTATAGGCTTTGTCCTGCTGCGCGCGATTCAGGGTCTGCGTATTTGCTTCCAATTGCGTGCTTAATGTTCCCAACAGCTTCAGATTGTTCTCTTCGTCGCCCGGAAGCTGTCCGGCGTACTGTTTCTTGAACGCCGCCATCTTGGCATCCATCGCGTCCAGATTGTTCTTGGCATTCTCCAGGCCCTGGCTCAGCACATCGACAGTGCCCTTCGCGTTGTCCTGAATAAACTTCAAGTTCTTGGCAATAATTTTCGAAGTCAAGGCTTCGCAAACCTGCTGCGCTTCCCGGGGATTCGGCGCGGTATAAGAGACGAAAAAGCCGGGCGACGTGGCCTGTCCGGGTTTCTTCTTCACGTTGGAGCCGGTGATCTGAGAAAGGTCGGAGAACGGAACTCCGATCAGATCCGGCTGATTCCGCATGTCGTCGAGCATGGCATCGATCTGCTGGCTGCTGCGGTTGGGAAAGAGGCTGGTGAGCACCGGCCGCATTTCCGAATCGCTGGTCGCCACCGCCCGCAACATCTGAATGCGGGTCTGCAGATCATCCGACACTACCGGCTGCACCATGGCTTCTGGAACTTTTTGCCCCTCTACCAGGATCAAAGACTGCGAGGTGTACTTTGGAGGGACAACGAAGGAGATCAGAAAACCAATGAGCGGCGCCAGCAACATCGGGATCAAGATGACCTTCGCCCGGCGGCGCAGCATCGCCAGATAATCGTCCATGGTTAGTTCGCGGTTCGCAATCATCACTCGTATCCATTCTGGCCCGTTCCCGCCATCTTGCGGGAAAGCGCAGCCTTGAAATCAATCCAACCGGATCGGCCGGGGAGTCCAATCCAAACCAAACGTAATGACATTCTGATTCGAAATTCGGTTGCAGGCAGAAGTTTTCACACAGTAGGACTCGTCAAACAAAAGTTCGTTGAACTGGTACGTCATAAAGGCATTGAAGTTGCGTCCAAAACGCCGCCGTAAACCGCCTCCGGCGAATCCATAGCTGTAAGAGATAGCATTGTTCGCCGGACAGGTGACGGCGGGTGCTCCAGGCATAGGGGGGGTCGCGCATTGCGTAACCTGCGCGGGCGTGAGCGGCTGCAGGCGGTCGTTGATCGAGTAACCGATATCAGCAAACGCGCTCCACACGCGCGAAATGGGGCGGCCGGCGGAGAGGCGGATGATGTTTGTCTCCGCCCCCGCGAATAGGCCCGATCCTGAAGTTTCAAAACGCTCGTAGTTCAAGGCGAGCGCGGTTTTGGTCAACTGATAGCGCAGACGACCCTGCGCCGCCACTCCAAGCAGCGTTTGCTTGTTGACCACCGTGTCGATAGTGCCCCCAAACGCAGTGCATTCAAAAAGCAAGAGGAGGTTGTTGCTGCAGACCGCAGCCTGCGTGTCCGTCAGAGTGATTTGCGGCCCCGCGCCCAACAGCAAATCCATGCGCCCGGTGATCCGGTGTCCATACAACCCTTGAATGACGTGGGAATGGAAAGCCGTTCCATACACCGAGAAGTCGAAAGCCTGATATCCGTAGACCAACGCCATCTGCGTGTGCGGAGTCAGAATACGGCTATAGCCCGCTTGAGCCGTCACCTGGGAAGTACCGATAAACGATGTGCCGGTGGTCGTATCGCTGCCGTAAAAGTGAGTAAAAGCGTATCCGCCCGCAGCGGTAAGCGCCGATTTTGGCGTAATTGACTCGCTGATGTCCGCCAGACTTAGGTTCAAGATTCGCGGGGTCAAGCCCAACGTTCCAAGGTTAGCCCCACCGAAAAAGGAGCTAAAAGTGCTTTCTCCCAGAGAACTGATCCCCGCGGATCCTAACGCTCCATAGGAAGCGCCGAAGTTGCCTTCGGGCAGGTAGCTGAAACTATCGCGCAGCGACAAGTTGCCACGTTTCCAGTTGATCCTCTGGTCTACATCCATCTGCTGCAACTGCGTCAAACCCTCCCCGTGAATCTTGTAATAGCCCACTCCGCCCTCGTAATCCATGGCCAGATCGTAGTTACTCCAGAGCCGACGAAGCACGACGCTGCCCAAGCCTCGGGTGATGGAACTGAAATTCGAACCGCCGCCCAGACTGTTAGCACCGTTAGTAATCGCCGACTCGCTGAAGGTTGCTCCCGGCTGCAGGTAGCTGAGGGGGGCTGCATGCGGCTCGAGCGAGGGCAAGTCCAACCCTGAGAGCGGAGGGTTTTCGCTGTTGATCGCCGCGCTGCCCTGCTGTCCGTACGCGGGGACGGGTTCCTGCTGGTCCGGTTGTCCGCTCTGCGAAGGTGCTTCGGTGGGCGGAGTCGAACTGTCCTGCGCCCACGCTCCAGCGAGCGTACAAGCCAGCATGCCTGCGATCCAGATAATGTGTCGTCTACTCATCGCTTCCTTACGGGACCACCAGCGTGTCACCCGGTTTGAGAAGAATGTTCTCCTCCGGGTGATTGCCTTTGACTACTTCCTTGTAATTGAACGGCAGCTTCTCCTGCTTGCCATTGTCCGTGCGCAGCAGATAGATCGCCTTGATATTGGCAAATTGCGTGAACCCCGCCTGCGCTAAGGCCTGCAGGACGGTCATGTGCGGCAACAATGTGATTGGCCCGCTGTGCACAACTTCGCCAGTCACGAAAATCCGGCGGCTATTCATGGCAAGGACGACCACCGTGACGCGTGGGTCGGCCAGGTATTTCTTCAGTTTCTCTGTTATCGAATCTTTCAACTGCAGCGGAGTCAGCCCCGCCGCCTGCACGTCATTGAGCAGCGGCATCGAGATCTTTCCGTCCGGACGAACCGGAAGCTGCTCGGACATGTCCGGCTCTTTCCACACCGAAATGTGCAGCACGTCGTCGGAGCCAATCACATAATCGGGAGCCGCTCCCGTCCCCTGCGCCGTCTCTGGCGGTTTGTCAGCTTTGTTGTCGGCGGCTTTCGGTTGATCGCTCGACTGCGCCAGAATTCCCGCCGCAAGCAACATCGCGCACAGCAGCACGGCCAGTTTCATCACTTTCTTCATACTCTCTCCGGTGGAGCTATTGCGCTCCATAACCTTCGTATCCAATCTGCTTCAGCTTGTAGAGCAGCGCCTTGTAACTGATCTGCAGCTCCGCGGCGGCTCGCCGCCGATTCCAGCGCGTGCGCGTGAGCACTTTGAGAATCAGCTCTTTCTCGGCTTCATGCGAGGCTGCCCGCGAAGCTGCCTTCAAGGAAATTCCTTTGCCCTTGCCGGGTGCCGGCGCCGGGCTGAGCAGAGCGCGCAGGCCTCCCATGGCCAGTTGCTCGTCCCCTAAGACGACCAGGATGCGCGCCGCATCTTCCAATTCCCGTAAATTTCCTGGCCAGGAATAGTCCTGGAACAGCCGCCACGTCTCGGCACTCAAATTCGGACTTTCCCGGCGAAATTCCTGCGCATATTTGCTCAGAAAATAGCGTGTCATGAGCGGAATGTCTTCCCTGCGCTGGCGTAATGGAGGCAATCGCAAACACACGCCGCTGATGCGGTAGTAAAGATCTTCGCGCAAGCGGCGAGCCTTCACTTCCAGCTCCAGATCGCGAGCACTGCCGCAAATGAACCTGACAAACTTCCGGCCGGCTCCATTCGACGCTTTCGACAACGCGCTCTGCAGATATCCCTGGCACTCGGAGTTGAGATCGGCGAGTTCCTCCAGAAACACGGTGCCGGCGTCGTCCTGCGCCTCTCCAGATTTCTGAAAATCTTCCAAATCGACGGGTTTCAACGTCGCGCAGCAAAACCAGCGAAAGGGTTGCGCGCTGCGGCGCGACAACTCATGAATTCGCTGCGCCGTCGCGTGCTTGCCAGCGCCACGCTCGGCCAGCAGCAATACTGGGACATCACTCTGCGCCAATTCCCGGATCACGGCTGTCACCGGTCTCATGCTCAGACTCACACCCTCGACGAAGGTCGTCATCTCATCCGCCGAGAGCCCCTCGCCACCGGCAATCGCTTTTCCATTTCCGGGTTCACCCGAAGATTTACTCATTTTTGCCCTTTAGGCTTGTAAAACAGGAACTCCCGACAGAACTCCTTCCCCAAAAGTTGTACAGCAAGAAGGTAGCCGAAAATCACACCTTCCGCCACCATTGCACAATCTCACATAACATATTTATTTTCAATGATTTGGTTATACGCGTACCAAGTTTAGCAGGCAAGATTTCGGGCCATTACCAGACTCGTTTTCTCACGCTTTACCGCAACTATGGGAAAAACTTTTCTCATCGCCAACTAAAATTTGGTCGATGAGGATCTAAATCGCGGAAGGAATTCGTCCTCACGCCCGTAGCATAAAAGAGCCGGCCAATCTCCAAACAGTACCGGGGTAATTGAGGTCCGAGTTACTGGAGTGTGGTGGGGACTTTTATCAGTTCGACTGGCGACGTTCGTTGTCCCATTATACTCAGGTTCCCTCGGCTTGCCATGGTTACAACTGTCGCGGAAGTACATCGAGAGGGGAACGCTGCTACGAAGGGATAGTACCGTTGGAGCGCTCACGAACTCAACACCGTCATTGCATTGAGAGGCCGGTTTCCCTTATTCTGAGCTTTCCCCGCGCAATTTATACTTTGGACTGTGAGCCAACTCGCCCATCCCGAGGTCGCGTCCCTTGACCAGCAACAACCGGCGCGCGGGTTCGTGCCTTTCTGGCAGCTCGGGGTATTAGGACTTCTGACACTCGCGCTCTATTGGTCCGTGCTGGGACATCTGGTCGCACAGTGGTGGCAAGACCCAAATTTCTCGCATGGCTTCTTTGTGCCCCTGTTCTCGGTCTTTGTAGTCTGGCAAGAACGAGTTCGGCTATCACAGTTGACGACAAGACCATCCTGGCTTGGTCTGGGAATCATCGCCGTCGGGATGTGCGTGCTCATTGTGGGTCAGATGGGAGCAGAGCTGTTTCTCGCACGATCTTCTCTGTTGATCCTGCTCGCCGGGCTGATCGTCCTGTTTTACGGCTGGACCTTCTTCCGGGCTCTGCTGTTTCCCTGGGCATTTCTATTTCTGATGATTCCGTTGCCGGCCATCATTTTCAACCAGATTACCTTCCCGCTGCAGTTGTTGGCCTCGCGGGTTTCGGCGGCGATTCTGCCGTTTTTCGGGGTGCCCATTCTGCGGGAAGGAAACATTATCAACCTGCCTTCCATGGCTCTGGAAGTCGCGGAAGCCTGCAGCGGAATTCGCTCGCTGATGTCGCTGGTAACCCTGGCCATCATTTACGGATATCTGATGGAAAAGAGGCTGTGGGTGCGATATCTGCTGGCGACCGCATCCATACCCATCGCGGTCGCGGCGAACAGTGTACGCATCATCGGGACCGGTCTGCTGGTGCAGTATTGGGATCCCGAAAAAGCTGAGGGATATTTTCATGCATCCTGGGGATGGATCATCTTTGTGATCTCCCTACTCCTGCTCTACGGCCTGCACGCGCTGATCGGCTGGATTTGGCCAGAGAGGAATCAGGAATCGTGAGGCTTGCAATAGCACGCTTCCTTTGCGCTTCGGTGCTGATCGTTGCGGCGGCGATCTTTTTGCGGGCCCATTCCCGCAGCGAAGTGTTTCCTCCCCGCCAACCTCTGCAGTCATTTCCGCAACAACTGGGAGCATGGACGGGAACCGACGTGCCCATGGACAAGGACACTCTCCAGGTTCTCGGCCCGGGCGACTTCCTTTTGCGGATTTATAATCTTGAGGACCGAAGTAAGCCGTACCTCGATTTATTCATCGCTTACTTTCCCAGCCAGCGCGCCGGCGATACCATTCACTCGCCCAAGAACTGTCTGCCGGGAGCGGGCTGGGCGCCAATCGAATCCGATCGCGTAGAGTTAGCGGTGCCCGGTCATTCGCCCTTCCCGGTCAATCGCTATGTAATCGCCAAGGGGGAATCCCGGCAACTCGTCTTGTACTGGTATTGGGCTCACGATCGGGGCGTCGCCAGCGAATACTGGGCCAAATATTACCTGGTTGCGGATTCGATAGCATTGTATCGCAGCGACGGTTCCCTGGTGCGCATTACTACCCCGCTCCTGTCCGGGGAGAGCATCGCCCATGCACAACAGCGGATGATGCCCTTTGTCGCCGATGTGGTTCCGAGACTGCAAAATTACATTCCGCGCTGAGCCGGAATTTGGAACGATCCTGCGAGTCTGATATGACTCCAGTAACTGTTTCGAGGGTTGTGCTTGCAGTATCATGGGCTTGTGCAGAGTCTGCGCACCTTCGCGCGCGTTCTGCGTCCCCCGTTGGAGAATCCACCTATGAGTCGTTCAATTGCCATGCGCCTGTTGCTTTCCTGCTGCGTCATTACCGCCCTATTCACGGGCTGCTCCCGCGATCCTAACGTTCGCAAGCAGAAATATTTCGACAGCGGGGAGAAGTATTTTGCCGAAAGCAAGTACCGCGAGGCCGTCATTCAGTATTTGAATGCCGTACAGATCGACCCCCGTTTTGCCCAGGCTCACTATCAGTTGAGCCAGGCCTATCTGAAATTGGGCGACAAAAATCACGCTTTCCAGGAGCTCAATCGCACCGTCGAGTTGGCGCCGGATAATTATCGGGCGCATGCCGATATCGCCGATCTTCTATCGGGAGTGCGAAACCCGGATGGTTCGGCGGTCCAGGACGCGCTCAAGCAAGCCAAAACCCATCTCGATTTACTGCGCGAGAAACAACCGAACACTCCTGAGACCCACGAGGCCTGGGCTTATTACGACCTGGCGGAAAAGAATTTGGGTCCGGCCATCCAGGAGGCGCAGCAGGCCATCGCACTCGACCCTAACCGATCGGAATCTTATCTTCTGCTAGCGCTGATTCAGCTGCAATCCAACCTGCCCGATCAAGCCGAAGCCAGTTACAAGAAAGCCATTCAGGTGGACCCCAAATCGATGAATGCGCAACTGCTGCTAGGCGGTTTCTACGCTTCCCATAATCGCCTTGCGGAAGCGGACCAACAATTCAAGCACGCCATCGCGATGGATCCGAAAAATCCGGCGCCCCGCGCCGCTCTCGTTCCCGTGCTCATGCAGGAAGGCAAGAAGGACGAGATCGAATCCTTCTTGCGCCAAACCAAGAAGGATCTGTCCGACAATCCCGAAGGCTACCGTATGCTGGGCGATTACTACTACGCCGTAGGCGATCTGGATAAGGCCGTCGCAGAATTCGCTTCCCTGCACCAAGACCATCCGAAAGACATCCGGGCCAAGAAGAACTACGTTCAGCTGCTCATTCTGAAGAATCGTCTTGATGAAGCCAGCAAGTTGAATAATGAAATTTTGAAATCCAATCCCCATGACGTGGACGGGCTAATCTGCAAGGGCCAGATCCAAATCGCCCAGGGTGACCCGGCGGGCGCGGTGGAATCTTTGCAGGGAGCGCTGCACAACGATCCTGACAACGCCACGGCCCACTACCATATGGGAATCGCCTACTCACAACAGGGTGACGCGGCGCGCGCAGAGTCCGAATGGCGCGCCGCGGTTCACGTTGACCCGAATCTGATCCAGGCACAGAAAGCCCTGGCCACCCTGGAACTCGGCCGCGGCGAAGATCAGGCAGCTCTCGATACCGCGCAGCAGATCGTCACGGCACAACCCTATTCCGGCGATGGCTATCTCTTGCGAAGCCAGGCGGAACTGCAGAGCCAGAACTACGCCGAAGCCCAGCATGACTCCGAAGAGGCCATGAAACGGGCCCCACAAAGTCCGTCTCCTTATGTCGAACTGGGTGCAATCCAGTACACCCAAAAGCATTTCGCGGAAGCGGAGAAGTTCTATCAACAAGCTCTCGAGAAAGATCCATCTTCTACCAATGGACTCAGCGGCCTGATGCATGTTTACGTGGCGCAGAAGAATTACGACAAAGCGATCGCCGCCGCCAACACGCAAATCGCCAAGTCCCCTCAGGTCAGCAATTTCTATGATCTGCTCGCGACTGCGCTCTACGATGGAAAGAAGGACTATCCCGGCGCCCGCACCGCGCTCGAGAAGGCCATCGATCTCGACAAGAACAACGTGGATGCCATTGAAAAACTGGGCCGGGTGGAAGTGCAGCAACACAACGCCGATCAAGCTCTTGCTCTCTATTTGCAGGCGACCAAGAGCCATCCGCGGGAAGTTCGTTTCTTCATTCTTGCCGGGCAACTCTATTCCGATCAGCAGAACTGGAATCAGGCCAAAGCCATGTACCAGCAGGCCCTCGCCATTTCGCCCGACAATCCGCTGGCCTCCAACAACCTCGCCTACGTGATTCTGGAGCAGGGCGGGAATGTGGACGTTGCCATGAACATGGCGCAAACCGCACGCAGAGGCATGCCCGACTCCCCTAGTTTCGCCGATACTCTGGGCTGGGCCTACTATCACAAGGGAATCTATCAATCGGCGATCAATCAGTTTCAGGAAGCGTTGCGCCTGAATGAAAAGAATGGAGGGCCCGACGATCCGGTCGTCCATTATCATCTCGGCCTCGCCTATCAGAAGGCGAACCAGATTTCCCAGGCGCGCCAGCAACTGGAAAAAGCCCTGAAGCTGAGCCCGGATAACACCGACGCCCGGAAAGCTCTTTCAGAATTGCGCAGCTAGCGCCCGCTTACAGCTCGCAGAAAACGGGAAACCCCGCCTTGAAGCGGGGTTCTCTTTTGCAACTTTTGCGCCCACCCAGGGAATTTAATCGGCCGCAATTTCCTGTTTGGGAGCATCGTCCTGCCGTTGCTGCTGCTTCACAATCCGGTTGGAAGGCAACCCGGCATCCCGAATCTTGTACAGCAATGCGCGGTAACTGATGCTTAGAGCGCGTGCCGCCTGCTTGCGATTCCAGTGATGATTCTGCAGAACCTTCAAAATCACCTTTCGTTCCAACTCGCGAACCGCCTGACGAGTCAACTTCTTCAGAGAAATCTGCCCGTCGACCGGAATCTCCGTATTAAAGAAATCAGTGCTGCGCGGCGCCAGATCGGCCGAGATCACTTCCTCGTTGCCCAGGATCACATAGCGCTTGATCAGATTCTCCAGTTCGCGAATGTTGCCCGGCCAGTGATACTTGCGCAGCACGCCCATCAGTTCGCCGGAGAGCGGCTTGGCCCGGCAGTTGTATTTCCGATTGTGGTGCTCGAGAAAGTACTCCACCAGTTCCGGAATATCACTGGCCCGCTCCCGCAGCGGAGGCATATGCAGATTCACGACGTTGATGCGATAGAAGAGGTCGGAACGGAAAGTTCCGTTTTCAATTTCCTGCTCCAGCTTGCGATTGGTGGCGCACACCACTCGCACTTCGACTTTCTTGTCTTCTTGCGCACCGATTCGGCAGAACTGCCCATCCTGCAGCAGTTGCAGCAGCTTCGACTGCAGGGACATATCCAGTTCGGATATTTCGTCCAGAAACAGCGTGCCCCGATGCGCCATTTCCACGCGGCCTGGCTTCACTCCATAAGCGCCTGTGAAAGCTCCCTTCTCGTAGCCAAACAGTTCACTCTCGAGCAGGGTTCCCGGGATTGCGGGACAATTTACTTTCACCCAGGGTCCGGTTCGCCACGGCGACGCCGCATGAATCATGCGGGCAATGATGTCTTTTCCAGTACCGCTTTCTCCCTGGATCAGTACGGGGACGTTTGCGCCCGCTAATTTCGTTAGCCGGTCACGGACCGCCTGCATGGCGTCCGTGCGTCCAAAAATGATCGACTCGGGCGGCATCTCTCCCAAAGGCTGGACTAGCGTGTTCACACTGGTAGTTGTCATGGATGGTTTGCGCTGTCTGGGGGAGAGACCTCAACCGTAACGGTGCATCCAGAACGCCACATCTTGCGCCTCTAGATTGAACCTTCCAATCTAGACTATGTGCTTGAAGACTATCAACTTACGAAAGAATGCGGAGCCCAAGCCAGGGTAATCAATCTGTGATACCAAGAGTAACATTTTTCGGTAACCCGTGCGCAAACATTTTCACAGGGTTGAAGTTAGTTTCCTCCGGCGGCGGGTGATCGACTGGGGGGTGAGCAAGAGCGGTCTTGAGAACTTTAGTCCGAGCAAATAATAACCCTCTGCTGGCGTAGTGCGGAGGGTCTTGGCGCGAAGGGTTCGCGCCGCCTTGGGAAGTGGAGCCAATGCCGCTACCGGTGCACTGGGGATCTCCAGCCGGAGTTGCGCGATGGGCGGCAACACTCGGCGGATCGCCACTAACATTCCCCCTGCACTGACGTTGAGAGCAGTGGCAAATTCCAGAAATTCCTTACCCTTGCTATCGCGGCTGCGCACGAAAACGGGAATAGCCAGCGGCAACCTCGCCCACTTACGCCGCTCATTTCCCCGACTTGTCGCAATCATGCAGACCTCTCCGCGATGTCCTTAAACCCTACTTAAGGAGCACATCAGTGGCCAAATCTCAGGCAAATACCGTAGGAGTCCGGGAACGACTACTGGCATTCCCGGTGGTTTGATGGCCAAACGCCTATCCAACCCGGAGTTTTCGGCCTTTATATTCGCCTTCTGTTCGGTCTGGAAAGTTTAGGAACCCTCCTAAGCAACGACCCCAAAGTGCAGAGTTTTGCTACACTTGGGTAATTCGGTTTCATTTTTCGTTGACAAGCAACATGCTCTGCCTTACGATTTGCTTACCGACACTCATGTTGACAGGTCGAGTGCGGATTACTCCCTCCCTGTGTCAACCTGTGGCATTTCCTCATGGCCTCTGCGCATAAGAATACGTGTGTTTCCGACGCCCGAGTCACCCCTGAAACGCCGTCCGGAGTCGCGCTCGGGGCTGACGGCGATGTCCCCAGTCCCGAGAACCTGCTGCAGGAATATAAGGAACTGCGTGAGCGTCTTCAGCGGACCACCAATGCCTTGGCCTCGGCCGCTCATGACCTGAAAACTCCGCTCTCCATCCTGAATGGGTATGTCGAACTTCTGCACAGTGAAAAGCTGGGTTCGCTCAGCGATCGCCAGAAAGAAGTCCTGCAGGACATGCGGGACAGCGGAAAGCGCCTCCAACAATTCATTCAGGATTTCCTGACCTACAGCGCGCTGGAGACCGGCGGCCTGCGCATGCACTTCGATATGGGCAACGTCAACGATTGCCTTTCTGGCGTCTGCCGCCTCTGGTCGAGTCGCTTTCAGGAAAAAGGCATCGCGCTTTATTTCCTGGGAAATGACAAATTGCCGATTTTTCCTTTCGACGCTCCCAAGCTGGAACGCATCATATCGAACCTGCTGGAGAATTCATCGAAATTCACACCGCAGGGTGGTACGGTGTGGTTGCATGCGGAGCCATATATGTGGGAACGTCGTGCGGCATCCCAGCCTTCCACTGCGGAGCGGCGTCGCCAGAACCTGACGCACCCGAACTCGGCCAAGGTCAGTGTCTCCGATACTGGTCCTGGAATTCCTGCGGAATTTCATCTCGAAGTTTTCGACGATTTCTTTCGCCTTCCCGGCACGGAAAATCAGGAAGGCATGGGGCTCGGTCTGGCCATCGCTCGCCGCCTGGTGCAGGGCATGAGCGGCAAGATCTGGGTGGAAAGTGATCCTGGCGCAGGCTGCAAATTTTCTTTCCTCATCCCCTATAAGCCCGCGGCCACGGCGGCCGGCAAAGGGAAAAACAAATGAAGCAAACCGCCAAAATCCTGCTGGTGGACGATGAACCGGGCATGTTGCGCTACATCAAGACGCTGCTCGAAGTCGACGATTACAAAGTGGAAACCGCGACCACCGGCGAGGAAGCGCTGGAATGTGTCGACAAAGGATTGCAGCCCGATCTCATTCTGCTCGACGTCCTGATGCCCGGCATCGATGGTTTGCAAACCCTCGAGCAGCTTCGTCAAAAGCAACCGGGCGTGAAAGTCATCATGCTCTCCTGCGTGAACGACACGCGCAAAGTCGTGCAGGCAATGAAACTCGGGGCGCAGGATTACCTCACCAAGCCTTTCCAGAAAGCCGAACTCGACGCGGTCATCGATCTGAGCCTGGGACAAGGCAAGCAAGCCGTCTGCGGCGAAGTCGAGGAACTGGCCGAAGACGTATTCTTCATCGCGGCCAGCCCGGCGATGAAAAAGATTCGCTCGCAAGCCGCCCTGGTGGCCAATGTCGACATTCCTGTCCTGCTGCTGGGCGAGAGCGGCACCGGCAAAGAAGTTCTGGCGCGGCTGATTCACAAGCTTTCGCCCCGCGCTCACCGCACCTTCCTGAAGGTCAACTGCGCTGCCGTACCCGCCGATCTTCTGGAGAGCGAGTTGTTCGGATACGAACCTGGGGCCTTCACCGGCGCGAACCACGCAAAACCGGGCAAGTTCGAGCTTTGCAACCGGGGCACCATCCTCCTCGACGAGATTGGGGAAATGCCTCCAATTCTGCAGGCCAAACTGCTGCACGTTTTGCAAGATCAGCAATTCTCCCGTCTGGGCAGCCGTTCGGTGATCAAGGTCGACGTTCGCATCCTTGCCGCCACCAACATCAACATTCCCGAGGCGCTCGCCACCAAACGCCTGCGCGAAGATCTCTACTATCGTCTCAACGCATTCACGCTCAGCCTTCCGCCGCTGCGGGACCGCAAGGAAGAGATTCCGATTCTGCTCAAGCACTCCATGAGCCGCATGGCCGAGCACTACGCGCGCGCGCCTTTGCCGCTGTCTCCGAAGCTGCTGCAGGCCTGCCAGAATCACTCCTGGCCCGGCAATCTTCGCGAGCTGAACAATTTCCTGAAGCGCTATTTAATTCTTGGCGATGAGAATTTAGCTGTCACCGAATTGCTGCCGAGGAATGATGGCAGCGGAGGCGGCTCCGGGGATTCCGGGTTCCGATCGTCAGACGCAGGCGGCTTGAAATCGCTGGCCCGCTCGGCCAAGGATGAGGCCGAAGCTCAAGCCATTGCCCAAGCCCTGGAACAGACCAATTGGAACCGCAAGCAAGCGGCGGCCATTCTGCAGATCAGCTACAAGGCCTTACTGTACAAGATCCGCCAGTATGGGATCGCGGAGTCCAAAGGCCATCACAAGCTCTCTGCGGGCGCCTGACGCTTTCCTGCCAAAAGTGAAGCCCGCGGCTCGGTGCCCGCGGGCTTTGTTGTTTTAGCTAGTCCTTTACGGGACAATCAGTCCCACACTCTGCGTTTTCGAATCGCTGCCCGAAGCTGCGGTCACGAGAATGGTGTAGCTTCCGGCCGGCGTTCCGCTGACCGGTGGCTGCACCACGGCCTGACTGCATGCCGGCAACAGCACAAGCGAGAAAAGCGTCCAGCAAAGCATCGTGATGCCCATGATCCGGCGCCGCCGCCGGTCGCCTTTGATCCCCAGGCTTAGCACCAGCAATCCGGGAAAAGCCAGCCAGACGGCAAAGAAATACCGGCCGAACAGGATCGTCGTCGGAATGACGATCGGACGCACCGTAGTTGTGATGTTCATGGTCACCGTCGCGCCGCTGGTGCTCTGCAATGCCACGGAGCTTTGTGGGCTGAAATTGCATTGCGCCCCGGTTGGAGCGTTGGCGCATGACAGGGTAATGCTCTGCACGTACAGCGGGTGCGGCGTCAATTGAATCTGATAACTGGCCGTGTCTCCGGCGAGCGGCACGCTCTGGTTGAGCGGACTGACAAACATGTTGTAATCCGACATGGCTGCCGGTACCGAGGTCGAGGCCAGAACAATGTTGCCCGGGGCGGTGACCTGCACGGTGCCGCCATTGAAAGACTGTGGCGAGGTTCCGCTGGCGTTGGCGTTGGGCACGAGTACAATCACGACCGTCGCGGTCGAGCCGGACTGCAGCGAACCCAGGCTGCAGCTCACCACGAAATTTGTAGTGGCTCCGCCGCAGGTTCCGGTACTGGCTGTGGCGGATACAAACGTGAGCGGGATGCCCGTGTACTGCTGACTAAAATTGTCGGTCACCGCAATGTTGGTCGCCAGGTCCGGACCATTATTCGTGATCGTGTAGGTAAATGTCGCTTGATTGCCGGCGCTGATATAAACCTGGTTGTTACCCAGCGTCAGTACGCCATTAATCGACAAGCTTAATGCCGTTCCCAATTGCGTCACAAAAGCGTCATAGCCGCCTTTATTAGTCGCGTACAGCGGCTTCTGGACGTACAGGTCCGTGGTGTTGGTCTCGCCCGCGATATAGGAGTTTTGGTTGACGTCAAGCGTGATGCCAGTGCCCGCGGTCATCGCGCTGGCTGAACCCGCTTCCGGGGTAGTGCCGCCAAAGTAGTTGGCCCAGGACGCGGTTGTGGTCTGGCCGATCACCGCAGCCGTGTTCAGCCGGGCCATAAATGCATCCTGGAAACCGGTGAGCGCGCCTTGAATCGGATTGGGAGTTGGCGAGACGGGAAAATTGGAGGACTGCGTCCATCCAGTGATCAGCGCTCCACTGTTGGAGTCGACGGTAATGGCGAGGCCGGCTTCGTCGGCGCTGCCGCCCAGATACGAAAAATAATTTAGCGCCACATTGACGGGAGTTCCCGTGTTCGTGTTGGTGGGATTGGTCAGGCGCGCCACAAACGCGTCATACGCAGGATTGGTGAGCGTAGCACAAGCGCCCAGCGCCACACCTGGCTGATCCAGGCAAGCCTGATACGGCGCCGAGGTGCTCAGCGTGTTCACGCCGGTGGTGATGTCGGGGGAATTTGTGGTGCCTACGATGTACACGTTCGCGGCTGCGGGATCGAGGCCCACTCCCGAACTCGAGTCCGTCCCCGATCCTCCCACATACGTCGACCACTGCAACTGTTGGCCCGGAGCCTTGTTGAACACGCTCAGCTTGGCCACAAATGCATCAGGAGCCGTAGGCGGGCTGGTAGTGGAATAGGTGCACGATGGCGGATTCACCACGACGGTCTTCTGCGCCAGATCCAGACACGGCTGATACGCATTCAGAATGGGGAAGTCTCCGGCGCTGCAGCCCGAACATCCTCTGTATTGAAAATTTGTGGTTCCGCTGAAATAGATGTTGTTGTTGGGATCAACGGCGATCCCTCCGCCAATCGCGGTGGGCAACGTCGTTCCTGGCGCCGCGTTAAAGACCGCTCCGCCAAAATAGGTCGAATACAGAATGCTCTCTACGCCCGCAGCCGCCGTATCGACCACGGTGACAAAGAATTGAATCGCCGAATTCGAAGTCGCCTGGAAGGCCTGTCCCGAGTTTTGCTGGCCGACCACGCCGATGCTGCTCGCAGGAAACTGAATACCCGCGCTCACGTCCGATGTGTTGTTCGAGTTGGTGGTTCCGGTGACATAGACGTCTCCGGCGGCGTCTATCGTCATGCCGCTCGCGAGATCCTGCGTGCCATTACCCGAAAGATACGACGAGTACAACAACGTCGAAGCCGCTGCCGGGGTGGGACCGCCGTTCAATTCGCTCACGAACACGTGCGTTCCAACCGCCAAAGGCGTCGCTTGATAAGCAGTTTGCGTGACCGGAAAATTCGTCGAGGATGTAAAACCCACGACAAACGCATCGCCCGCGCCGTCGACCTTGATTCCGATCGGCGTGTCGGTTCCATTGCCGCCGATGTAAGTCGCGTAATCCAGAAACGCCGGCACCGCGCTCAACGGCGGCGTGATCTTGGCCACATACACGTTTTGCGTACTACCGGCACTCGGCGCGCTCTGGAATACGCCCGGAGTGACCGGAATATCCGGCGACGTGGTCGAGCCCGTAATGTAAATGTTGAAGCTGCCATCCACCGCAACCGTGGTGGAATGCTCGTCCCCACTTCCGCCAAAGTAGGTGGAGAAATTCACGATCGGATCGATGACGAGTTCACGCGAGCGATCATAAGATCCAATGGCGAACCCGGCGCGATTGGCTCCGCGCAAAACGAATTTGCCTTCCACCGTCTGCTGCCGCCCACCGATCTCCTGGTAAACCCGGGGAGCCACCAACTGAACATCCCCGTCTTCGTTCTCGATGATCAGATTTCCATTCTTCAGCGCAAGCTTCCTGGCCCCTTCAAACTCCACCTCGGCCGCCGTGGGATCGGAACCGGGAGCTACCTTGAAGTCGTATTCCAGATGTCCCTGGTTCCCGTAGAAAACGAGATTGATTCCGGGATAGACGTCTTCGTAACTCACCCGCGCGAACTGAGGCACGCCAGCCCGCCATTTTGCCGGATCGTTGCCGATAAAATAGTTGGACCGGCCGGGCAGCGGTTCGAGCGCGCGCATGTTGGGGTTGGGATTGGCGCCCGCCAGTTTCATCTCGATCGAGGTGACGCGTACCTGCGAGGCTTCGTCCTGCTTGCCGGACTTCCGCTTGGGTTGAACCTTTGAAGCGAGGCTGAGAATGGCTCCTTCGGAGCCGAGAAAAATGCTGTATCTCGAGCCGCGCGCCACGAACTTCGCACGCGGATCGGCGGGGTCGAGATGGGCTTGCCCTTGATTCGGTTCGAAAATCAGGGGCAGTCCGGAGAGCACCGAACGAGCCTTCACTTGCGCTTCCGCGCTGGCCTGGGCCGCTGCGGGCTGCGATGAAGCCAGAAGACTGGACGCGGTCACTTCCACCGAAGATGGAGCGACGTTCGCCATCCCTTGGCGTGGGCGAAACCCGATCCCGAGAACAGCGTATCCGGCGGCGAGCAAGACCAGCCCTCCCGCCACGACACGACCTCCAACCACAGACGTTCTCCACCAGCGGCCATCTACGTTCACGCGTTCCTCCGATGCAATCAGATCAGTTTGTCGCTCAGTCTTACGCTCAAGTGCTTTCGCTCAGGTCAGTGGTGAGATGGGTTGCGCACACGAGTCAATCCGGGCCTCGCCTTTGCCCCTTCCGAGGCGAGCTTCGCCCGCAGCTAGCTGTCACTGGAACTGGCGGAAAAAATTAAGTAAATACTTAAACATCTGAAGGATAGGCAAGTCAAGCCGCCTGCGCCCCGCCGGCTCCAAGATTCGTCAGATGCAGCCGACCATGAGGAAAGATGCCGGAGCTTCGGGCAAAAATAACCGGAACCGCCCACGATTCCTCACGACCCTCGGTTGTCCCTGGGGGCTTGCAAAGATTTGCACGCGATTGCAGCCAGCCCGCTTGTAGAACCTCGAAATCCGCAGGAAACGACGCCTGTCATCCCGATCTGTCGTGGCAGCGTGATTGCTCGACTAACGTCGGCTTTTGAGCGTAACCTCCTCCCCACCTACGCGACAAACAGGCTTGTTCCAGGATCAAGACAGATTAACCGAGTCAGTTCCGATTGCCATTTTGCTGTTGCAAAGCGCCGCTAATTTTATACATTGAGAACGTAGAGGTTCTCTAAGTCTTTGGGAGTATTGCCGTTTGCAATGCGCTTTTCTTCCGACACAACGCTAGTGGCGAACATGCAACCGAATTCACAGGAACGGCGGGCGATGCGGCGCTTCGACATGCGCCTCCCGGCCATTGTCCGCGTGGAAGGAGCCGGCGAGGTCCACACCGAAACGCAGAACGTCAGCGCGCGCGGCGTATTCCTTTATCTCGACCGGGCCGTGGCAGCCGGCGCCAAGCTGGAAGTCACGCTCACTTTTCCTCCGCACATCACCCTGACCGATGCGGTACGAGTTCGCTTCTACTCCCGCGTGGTCCGGGTCGAAAATCCGCTCGCATCGGCTCGCGTCGGCGTGGCGGCCATGATCGAGGACTACGAATTCCTTCGTTCCAACGGCGCTCCTGACTTCCTGGCCGCTCTGCAGAATGAATCGAAGAACGCGAATTGAGGGTGCCGGATTTCTCTTGTGGCCCATGCGAACTCGTCCTCAGGGAAAAATGATTAAGCCGATACAAGGTTCCTGTACGCAATGAAACTCTCCGTCGTAATGCCGGTCTACAACGAGAAGGCGACTCTGCGCGTGGTTGTGGAACGCGTTCTTTCCGTCAACCTGGAAATTGAGCTGCTTTGTGTGGATGACGGCTCGCGTGACGGCTCGCGCGAAATTCTCGCCGAGTTGCAAACCCGCTGGCCCCAGATCCGCGTCTTCCTGCAGCCGCACAATATGGGCAAGGGCGCGGCCTTACGACGTGGCATTCAAGAAGCGACCGGCGACTACGTGATCATCCAGGATGCCGATCTGGAATACGATCCCAACGATTATCCCAGGATGCTCGAACCGCTCGAAGGCGGCCAGGCCGACGTGGTCTACGGCTCGCGCTTTCTCGGCAGCGGTCCGCACCGCGTGCTCTATTTCTGGCATTCGGTCGGAAACTCAATTCTGACCCTGCTCTCCAACATGATCACCAACCTCAACATGACCGACATGGAAACGTGCTACAAGGTTTTCCGCCGCGAGGTCATCCAGTCGATCCCGCTGGAAGAAAACCGGTTCGGATTCGAACCGGAAATCACCGTGAAGATCGCCAGACGCAGCCTGCGCGTCTACGAAGTCGGCATCAGCTATTGGGGCCGCACCTACGCGGAAGGCAAGAAAATCGGCTGGAAAGACGGCTTTCGCGCTCTGTGGTGCCTGGCCAAATACGGAGTCAAGGAAACAAAAGTACCCGAAACCGCTTCAGCCGAGTGAGTCACGATGCAACGCTAAACTTCGGTTCCCTGCGTTCTCAGCGAGCTTTTCTCCGCGTCCTCTGCGGTAAAAAGCTTCATAGATGGCGCTGATGACTCGCAGAACTTGTTGCGCTCCGATCCGTCCTACTTCCCTTTTCCCAGTTCCTTGAACTGTTGTCGCACACGGCCGAATCTACGCACCAGGCTCACCAGATACGAGCCGTGAATGAGCCAAGTGGCAATGTAGGCGGCAAACAGAAATCCTGCGTTCTTCATCACGCGCTCCGATTCAATGGCAAACTGGCTTTCGCCGATGCTCCCGCTCCCGCCAGCGATTCCATGGCGTGAGCCTGCTCCACTTCCCTCTGCAATAATTCAAGCCGGAATCGCGACCACGCCACCAGGAAGGCGAAGCACAGAAAAGCCATCCAGCTGATCAGCAGGGTATGCAGCATGCGCGGATCCATCGATCCTCCGCCGCCGATCACCGGCTGAGGATGCTGCGTGCGGAAAAACCAGATCGAAAAATAAACCAGCGGCACATCCAGCGCGCCAAAGACTGCCAGAGCGGCCGCCATCATCTGCGTTTGCGCGCTGCTCGAGAACCTGCGCAGCGCCAGGTAGCTCACATAGATCAACCACAGCACCAGCGTGGAAGTCAGCCGGATGTCTCCCGGCGCCCACCAAATCCCCCATACCGGCCGCGCCCAGATCGGTCCCGTCACCAGCACGATCGTGCAAAACACCACGCCCACTTCCGCGCTGGTCACGGCGAGCACGTCCAACTTCTCTCCCGGAAACAACCATCCCACCAGAAAATAAAATGCCGGAATCGCCAGCACCGTAGTCGCGACCGCGCTCGGCCGCATGCCCGTGGGCAAAAGCGCCTGCACCTGCGGAAGAAATGTCGCGATCACTCCTACCACGCCGATCGCAATCACGATCCATTTGGCTGCGGTGCGGCTGGATGGCTTCGCATTGACCAGGTACTCGACCGACGCGATGAAGTTGATGAAGAACAGCAGAAACGCCGTCCACGCCGAAGGCACGTGATAATAAATGATACGGTAGACGTCGCCCTGCAGAGCGTCCGTCGGCGCCACGACCAGCGCCTGATACAGGGCATAAGCCAGGAAAATCGCCGTCAGAATCGAGAGGATCGGGAAGAGCCGTTTCATTCCGCCTGCAAGATGGTTCCGAACAACCCCAGACAAGCTGTAGTAAACACCACATCGTAGGTGAGAAGCAACACGATGTAAAAGTGCGCCGAGTTCTCTCCGGTCAGCACCGCGGTCGTTCCCGCCACCATTCCCAACACCGCCGGAATCGAGACCGGAAACAGCAGCAGGGGCAGCATGATCTCGCGGTTGCGCGTGCGCAGCGACATCGCCGCGAAAAACGTTCCATTCACCACCAGCGCCCACGTGCCCAACAACGCAAGCGGAATCAATTGCCACGCCGGACCGAGCACGTGCAGGTTATAGAAAATCACGAACAGCGGCGTCATCAGAGCTTCCAGCACGCTGACAAAAAGAAAATTTCCCAAAGCCTTGGCCATAAACAGCGCATTGGCCGGCGCCGGAGAAACCCGGTAAGCATCCAGCACCTGGTTGCGCAGCTCACGGGCCCAAGTTTGATTGAGCGCCACCACGGCCGCGAACAAAAACGCCACCCATACCAGTCCCCCCACGATATGCCGAGACTCTTCCGCCAGCGGATCGAACGAGAACACAAAGATCACCACCACCAGCAGCGAGAAAAACAGCATGGAGTTCAACGCATCTTTGGAACGCCATTCCAGCCGGATGTCTTTCACCAGCGTGGCCAGCGTCAACGCCCAGAGCGAATTCATTGCACGCCCTCGCCCGTCGTCGCGCCGCGCATCACGGTTGCCGTCCGGTCTACAATCTGCCCGGCCTGCATCCAGACAAACTCATCGGCCACTCCGTCGAGCAGAAGCGCCTGATGCGTGACCACAAAAATCGTCTTGCCCACGTCGCGCATTCCTTTGAGCAGGCCGACCATCTCGCGCGCCGAATGCACATCCACATTCGAGAACGGCTCATCCAGCAGCAAGACCTTGGGATCATGCAGAATCGCCCGCGCCAGCGACATCCGCTGCCGCATTCCCTGCGAATACTGCCCTACGCCGCGCGTAAGTTGTGGATCGAGCCCGACTGCGCGAATCGCCTGGGCACAGCGTTCGTCGCCGGTAATACCATAGAGCTGTGCGAAGTAGCGCAGGTTCTCCATCCCGCTCATCTCGTCGTAAAGCAGCGAGGGATGAGCCATGTACCCGAGATCGCGGCACGCTGCCTGCGGACTTTTTCCGAAAATTGAAATTGATCCCTGCGTGGGATGCGCCAGTCCCGCCAGCGCCCGCAGCAGAGTCGTCTTCCCCGCGCCGTTATCACCCAGGATTGCGTGAAACCGTCCGGCGTCAAATTCGGCGGAAACGCCGCGCAGGGCGGCAAAACGCCCGAACTGCTTGATGACATTTTCAACCGTGATGATCGAAGACGAGGCGGCCTGAGTCATAGCTCGATAGCGAATCTATGCATTTTGCCGGGGATTTGCAAAGGGGCTGACGCCGCCCGCCGGATGATTCGCGAAAAAATGCCTACTTCGCTGCCTTGAATCCTTTGCGCCGCTGCTCGCTGTAACGGTGCAGCGCGTCCAGCACAATGGGATAAGCCTCGGCGGGCGGGCGTATTTCATCCACCTCGACTGCTTTGCCTTCGAGCTGCTTGTAGTCCTGAAAAAAACGCCGCAGCATCAGCAGGCGATGAGGAGGCATCTCCGCCGCTTCGCGATAAGAATTAAATTCCGGATCCTGGGTCGCGACCGCGATGATCTTATGATCTTTCTTGCCCGAATCGATCATCGTCATCAGCCCGATCGTGCGCGCGTGAATGATCGTGAGCGGCACCACAGGTTCCTGGCACAGCACGAGCACATCCAGCGGGTCGTCATCCTCCGCCAAAGTTTGAGGGATGAAGCCATAATTCGCCGGATAATACACCGCCGAATAGAGAATGCGGTCCAGCCGGATCAGGCCGCTCGATTTGTCGAGTTCATACTTCACGCTCGATCCGAACGGAATTTCAATCACGCAATCGAATTCCTGGGGAAGCTTATCTCCGGGAGTTACATCGTGCCAAGGATGAATCATAAGATTTAGGTTCGTTCCGCCTTCTTAAGAAGTGCTCTCATTGTAACGGAGTGCTCGAAGTGTGACTCCGAGGCAGGACTTCCTCAGCGATCTCTGCGAATCCTCAGCGTCCTCTGCGGTTAAGCTTTTTTGTGAAACCTTCGATGCCGCAGGGAGCAAAAAAAATGCCGCGCAGATCGCACCTTGATTCCCCGCCCTCGCGGCGCGTAGAGTTTAAATACGGGTTCTCCGTTTGGGATTTTCTTATGTCAAGCCAAGCCAACATTTACTTGAAGTTCGGCGGCGCCACAGCGGTGATTTTCCTGCTGCTCGGCTATCTGGCGTACACCGGAGTGCAGGACAGCAAGAGCTACTATGTCACGATCAAGGAACTGCACAAAATGGGCGACGGCGCCTATTCCAAGCGCCTGCGCGTCGCCGGCAACGTGCAGCCGGGATCGATCAAGCGCACCGGAACCCACGTCCAGTTTGTGCTGGTGGAAGAAGATCAGAATCTTGCCGTCGACTACACCGGTACGGAGGCGCCTCCAGACACGTTCAAGGATGAATCGCAAGCCCTGGCGGATGGCAGTTTTGGCCGCGACGGCGTGTTTCACGCCAAGCAACTGCAGGCCAAATGCGCTTCGAAATACGCTCCCCAGCAGCCAGGCACACCGGGCGCGGCTCCCGCGTCCACTCCGGCAAAGAGCATGACCCAGGTGGAGACGAACTCAATCAACCGGGCGAACTAGCCCCGCCAAAATGTTCAACCACGAAGCACACGAGGTCACACGACGTAACTCATTGGTGCAGCAGCTTTCCTTCGTGATACTTCGTGTCCTTCGTGGTTGAACGTTTGGCCTTGCCAACCGAATCGCCCTTCCGCTCGCGGGACAGATTAGATCGCCTTGAAGACGAAGCTGATTTCCTTAGTCTCATTGGCTCCGATCGTAACCGTCTGCGTCGCCGTGCCCAACTTCTCGTGCCACGCCTTGATCGTGTAGGTGCCCGGCGGCAGGTTGCTGAGATCGAATGCGCCGTCCTTGCCGGTCACCGCAAAGTAAGGATGCTTGAACACCGCAATGTAACCGCGCATCCACGGATGCACGTTGCATTTCACCGGTATCGCAACCTCTTCGCGCGCAAACGCCTCTTCCATCTTTGATCCCGGCGGCTCGGCCTTGTTCCATTCGCGATTATTGGCGGGAACGGGATGGATATTGTGGGAGGTGGAATCGTCATTGACCAGTTCCAAAGGCTGATTGGCGCGCACCGCGAGCACATGTGGCTGGTACATGCAGCCCTTCTGTTCGACCACGGCCGGCTGGCTGGGAGGGTCGAAGGTGCGATCACCGAGCCCGTCGGAAACAAAGACGATCACGTTCTGCAGGTCGCCTTTGGCGTCGGCCATCACCTCCTGTGCCAATACTGGGGACGGATGCTCTTTGACGCAGACCGGGTCCGCGCCCATGCTGATCGTCTTCGCTACAGGCACTTTACCGTCGAAGCGCACGATTCCACGCACCGATGCGCCAGATGTAGGTGAGTTGCCAGCTCTAACATTGGGGGACGTCGCAACGCAGGCCACCAATGCAAGAACAACGATCGAACTAAACCGCTTCGCATTCATAACTGCTTCACCTCATAGATTGGTTAAAAGTCTGAAGCGCATGGAGAGATTGGCTGTTCCGTGCGTTGTACCCGTGCTCATAGCCAGCCAGGAACGAAGCGCGGTCCATTTCGGTAGACCAGCGTCCGATCGGTGGCCGCGATTGGCGACCGCTTTCTGCCGTGAGTTTGCCGACGTAGAGTCCGTCACGGTAGGCACCGTCAACCGCCAACAACGGCTCAGACGTTTGTCCACTCCGCGCCTCGGGATAATGGATTGCCAGCGCCGCAGTAGTACCCACGCATACGGCGAGAGCTAAAACCCACGTAACAAAGTTGTTCATTGCACACTCCTTTTCCAGCCGCTGCGCGAGATTCCGCCTCGGCGTAGCCGCAAAGGCGGCCGATTCGCGCTTGGTTCGCAGGGGTTAGCGGCTTCGAAGTGTTTGCAGCTTAAGCCGCGCGGAAGGCGCGATTGTCATGGCCTGATCTCGCGCCCGTCATTTCGCCGTCATTTCTTGTTCACCGATTTGCCAAAGGGCCAAGGCCTTTATTTCTTTCGCGCGGACGAGCGGATTTTTCGCTTGACATCTAGTGTACTAATTATATATAACACTATTGTTATACATGACCGAGCGTTCCAATTCGCGTTCCGCCCGACCGCGGCCCTTCCGCTTTGCGCTCGACCTGCACAGCGGCGTTCCCGTCTATCGCCAGTTGATCGATCAGGTGCGATCGGGCATGGCCTCGGGCTCGCTCGCTGCCGGCGACCAGTTGCCCACCGTGCGGCAGCTCGCGGTCGATCTGGAAATCAATCCCAACACCGTACTGCGCGCCTATCGCGAACTCGATCTTGGCGGCCTGCTCGAAACTCATCAGGGCACCGGGACATTTGTTGCTAACAAGAAGGTGGAGAAGAGTTCGGCCGAGCGGGATCGCCAGCTCGGCCAAATGGCGGGCGAGTTCGCCGCTCGCGTGGGTGCTGCCGGATTCACTGTCGAAGATTTGATCGAACGCCTGCGCGACTTGCTGCCCGCTTCCGCGCAAAGGAGATCGTTATGATACCCAGAATTCGCATCCAGGAAATCAATGGCGTAGCTTTGTTGCTGTTTGCCGTGTGCGCTTTGGCGGGGGTCGCTGCTTCGCAAGTCACGCATCAACCGGGGGCGGGAATTCTCGGAGTGGTCGTCGGACTCTATTTTCTGTTCGCCATCAAGGTCGTGCGCCAGTGGGAGAAGGTCGCCGTACTGCGCTTGGGCCGCTATGTCGGACTGCGCGGCCCTGGCTTGTGCCACATTATTCCCATCGTCGAAACACTGAGCCCCTACGTGGACCAGCGGGTCCGCGTGGCCAGCGTCTCGGCGGAGTCCACGCTCACCCGCGACACCGTTCCAGTCAACGTCGACGCCATCGTTTTCTGGATGGTATGGAATGCGGAAAAGTGCATTCTCGAAGTCGAGGACTTCGTGCAGGCGATCACTCTCAGTGCGCAGACGGGATTACGCGAGTCCATCGGCCGCCACGAACTGGCGCAGATGATTACCGAGCGCGAAACCCTGGGACGCGAACTGCAGCGAATTCTCGATGAGAAGACGAATCCGTGGGGGATCACTGTGCAATCGGTGGAAATCCGCGACGTGAGAATTCCGCAGGGTCTGGAAGATGCCATGTCTCGACAGGCTCAGGCTGAGCGCGAACGCCAAGCCCGCATCATCCTTGGCCAAGCCGAAAAAGAAATCGCCGACAGCTTCGTGCAGGCCTCAAACTCCTACACCGAGAATCCCGTGGCGCTGCACTTGCGCGCCATGAACATGCTGTATGAAGCCATCAAAGAGCGCGGCTCAATGGTAATCGTGCCCTCGTCAGCCGTCGAAACCATGGGCCTGGGCGGCAGCCTCGCCACGGCAGCCCTCGGCGGCGCTAAACCGTAGGGAACAAGCGTAGCGTCGGCGTCCCGCCGGCTGTCGCGAGGCCGTCCCGGCCTCGCACGCGGCCAGCGCCAATCAGAAACCGGGAAGGGCCCGGCTTCAGCCGGGCCGCCAAAAACATGTACAAGCTGCGGCTTGAGCCGCTGAGGGCCAACGTTCGAGAAGGAGATCCTATGCCTACGCAACCAATCCACACTCTGCAGTCAAAACATTTCGTTGTAGTCCTCACCTACACCCTCGCCATCGCCCTCTTCGCCGCGCCCGGAATCGCGCAGCAATTACACAAAGGCGTCAGCGTGCAAATGGCGACCACCACGAATGCGAAGCCCATGCCCGCAGCAGACGACGAAGACGCCCGCATCGTCACTGTCACCGCCGACGCCAGCGTTTATTTCGGCACCAGGCAGCTCACCGCGGAAGGTTTGTCCGGACAAATGAAAACCACCCCGCGCCGCCGCGATCAGGATCTCTACATCAAGGCCGACGCTCATGCACCTTTCGCCAGCGTCGAGAAGGTTCTCGATGCAGCGCGTATCGGATTCAGCGCGGCTGTGTTGCTGACGTCTCAACCGGAACCGGTGGCCTCAAGAAAGATCGTTCCGCCAAAGGGTCTCAAAGTTTCGCTCGGGCCCGAGTCAAGCGTTGGCGCCGTAGTTGTGCAAGTGCTGAGCGCCGGTGAGAGGCGACCCAGATTGAACGTCGATGGCCAACAGATCGAGTGGAGTGCCCTGAAAGCGACGCTGGCGAGTCGGTGGCAATCGGGCATTGAAGTGGTTCTGCTAAAAGCTGACGGAGAAGTCAATTTTGAAGATGTCGTCCACGTTATAGACGCCTGCAGCTCAATGGACGCAAAAGTCATACTCCCTGAGCCTGAGCTATGAGAGGCAGGGGTGCCCCACCCTTGTCGCGTTTTGTGCGACAGGGTGGGGATTTTGACTTTCGGTCTTTGACCTTCATTTCAGACCGAATGAACATTCACCACACGTGGCAAGCATTCTCCGACACCATGGGCTGCCCGGCCTTGCAGCCCCATGCCTTCTGGAACTCCGGCATATTCTGCACCACGCCATCCACGCGGTATTTCCCCGGTGAATGTGGATCCGTGAGCACCCGCATCCGCGCCACTTCCGGACGCCGCTTCTCGCACCAAACGCGCCCGAATCCCAGGAAAAAGCGCTGCTCGGGCGTGTAGCCATCAATCTTCTCGTCCTCTTTTCCAGTCTTGTCCTCGGCAATCAGATGTTCCAGCGCTGCCAGCGAAATGCGCGCCCCGCCGTTATCCGCCGTATTTTCACCCAGCGTCAGCCGTCCGTTAAGCTTTAGATCATCCACAGCAACGAAGTTCGAATACTCGTTCGCCACGCAGCTCACGCGCTTTTCGAATTCCTCGCCATCTTGCTTCGTCCACCAATCGTGATAGTTCCCTTGCGGGTCGAATTTACGCCCCTGATCGTCGAACCCATGCGTCAGTTCGTGCCCAATCACCAGCCCGATGCCGCCGAAGTTCACCGCGTCGTCCATCTTCGGATCGAAAAATGGCGGCTGCAGAATTCCCGCCGGAAACACAATCTCGTTAAACGCCGCACTGTAATAGGCGTTCACCGTGGGCGGAGTCATGCCCCACTCCTTGCGGTCGAGCGGTTTGTCGATCTTGTTGATGTCACGTTTCGATTCGAACTCGTTCGCCCGCTGCACATTGCCCAGCAGATCGCCCGGTTCAATCACTACCGAACTGTAATCGCGCCAAACATCCGGATACCCAATTTTGTTGTTGATCGCTTTCAGCTTGATCTCGGCCTGCTTCTTGGTTTCGTCGCTCATCCACGAGAGATTTCGAATGTCCTCCGCCAGCGATTGCTCGAGTTCACTCACCATCTTCACCATCCGCGCCTTGCTCTCGGGAGGAAATGCCGTCTCTACATATCTTTGCCCGAGAGCCTCACCCAGTTCGCGATCCGTTAGATTGACGCACCGCTTCCAGCGAGCCTGAATTTCCTTCTGCCCGCTAAGCGCCTGCTGGAACTTGAAGTTTGCTTCGACATACGGCTCCGAGAGCCATGGCGCCGCCGCGTCGAGCAGATGCCACCGCACATAGGTTTTCAAAGAATCCAGCGACTCGGTTTCCAGCACCGCATTGACCTGCTTGAAAAATTCCGGGTTCGTCACATTCAGTTCGCTGAACTTCGGCGCATCCATATCCTGAAAATAGCGGTCGAGTTGAAAATTCGGACCCAATGCCGCCGCCTCTTCGCGCGACATCTTGTGATCGCGGTTCTTGGGATCCCGCCGCGACGTCCGATCCATCTCCGCCTTCGCCAGCGCGGTTTCGATGCGCAACACTGTCTCAGCCGCCGATTGGTTCAGCAACCCCATCCCCGGTGGGATCACCCCATGCCCTCCCGGCCCTTTCAACAAATCGATCGACGATTGTTGGAACACTTCGTACATATACGCCACGAATTTTTCGCGGATCTCCTTATTCTTCCCCTCATCCTTGAGGTAGTAGTCCCGATCGGGCAGGCTCAGGCCGCCCTGGTCGATGTACGCAATCACGTGATCGGCGTTGTGCAGATCGGACGACGAATAAAAATTGAACAGCGGGTTCGGCCCGATCAGGTGCACGTGCGCGATTTCGTCAATCAGCGCTTGTTTGTCCTTGACCGAATTCAGCCGCTCTAGCTCCGGCTTCAGCGCCGCGATTCCCTTCTGGTTGACGGTCTTCTCGTCCATGCACGATCCGTAGAGATCGCCGATTTTCTGATCGATCGCGTTTCGTCCCGGCCCGCCCGCGGCCGCTTTCTCCAGAATGTCGCGCTCGATGCCCTGGTTGCGCTCGCGCAACTCGACAAAGCTCACCCATTGCGACTGGTCCGCGGGTATCTCGGTATTCTTGATCCAGTTGCCGCA